>Ga0099824_1007887_pt1 | contig 13856 bp, 4 predicted proteins | sample SiratrowhiteBW_FD_76837 | JGI IMG/M metagenome (GOLD analysis project Ga0099824, IMG submission 76837) | Root nodule microbial communities of legume samples collected from California, USA - Siratro white BW | ecosystem: Host-associated > Plants > Roots > Nodule | place: USA: California... | reverse complement strand
TATATATATATATATATATATATATTAAATAGATATTTCATTTCTTTAAAAATACATAAGTCACAGTGTCACACGTACATTAAACAAGGGAAATTATTCAGGCAATTTTTGACGAAGGAAAAACAAATAATCAGTTTTAATATTAAAATGTTTAATTAAACTACAAATATATATTATGTAATTTTAGCTATGTAGTGTAATTTCGTTGAGTAATGGAGCTGACAATTTTTTTTTGGAAAGGTTGAAGGGTCCAACTTTATTAAATACACTTATAGTCAAAGCAAACCTAATTTAAGATCAAATACATGTTAAAAAAAAAATAGAGGCGTTTATAGGAAAGAAAATTAAATAATATAAAGATGTTTTTTCTATAATTAAAATTTTCTCATTCTTAAATTAAAAACAATATACTGAAAAATTAATGAAAAATAACCTTTTTGAATTAAGTTTAGTTTTAGAATTTCTTTCATTTTTTTTCTTCTCCTAATAAATACTTATATACAGAAAATTTTATCTAATAAACTCTAATTTACCTTTCCAAAATAGATTTTTTTTAACAAGAGATACGAGAGTGGAAAACTACAGAAATAGGAAAAAAAAATTAAGAAACTACTGCCAATGGAATGAAACACCTATCTCTAAAATGGATTTAACTTCTATAGAATATTCAGAGATGTACTTAAGGAAATAAAATGTACTCGTAAATATTGATTGATAAATCAAGAGTTAAGAATTGTTACAAAACCAAATATATGTTATAACAAGAGATAAAATCAACTATAATTTGTTTTTTTTTTCTTAATTAACAACTCATTAATTTATCTCTTTTAAAAAATACAAAAAAAAGCCATTGGTCTTTTATGGTCAAAATTCCCATAAAATTCGTTTTGCTATTCTACCCTAAAATCAAACACATAAATATAGATACTCCTGCAAATTTGGAGGGCAAAGAACATTTGGCATTGGTGTGGATAAATGCCATTGAATGGAAGTCAAGATCTTGCGGACAAATCGAATAGATCAGAACCTGATTCGTATATATAAATTCAGTGGATCAATCATTGGATTAGTTTTTTTTTTTTTTTACATAGTTTTAAGAAAAGGAAAAAAATAATTAAAATTGCAATATTAAAATACTTGATTTAGATTACATTGGAGATATGATTAGGACTTAATTAGTTGAAACTTCTAGATGAACCCTAACAAATCGTTCCTCTGCTATCTAATCCATAACCATCCGTCACGGATTTTATGAAATTAGACAAAAAAAAATCCTGAAGTACATGATTTGCCTACCTTCTCTTTCAAACGTTGCCTGTCTAATTGAAAAGAATCATGTCAAACACTTTAAAAATAAACATTTTGCATGTCTCTCTAATTATATATACAAATTCGAAGTGATATATCCACTTGAATTATGATACTATGTTTTATTCTCTCCCAAATGATTTGATTTTGCCGAGAAGAATATTTTGCCCCATATGATGGACCTTAACATTTATATTTATTTCTACATAGAAGTAAAACTAAGAATTATTTGAAGGATATATTCCTACCCATCCAAATTGAATTTGACTCTAACACTCAATAATATATATATATATATATATTATAAATTAAATATCATCTCAATATGTTGGGTCGAAAAATAGTATAAACATATTTTATTTAAGTTATTAACTCATAGACCTATTACCTAAAATCAGTCTAAAAAGTCAGTTAATGTTTAAATTCTTAACATAATTTACAAGATAATATCATTGAATCTTAAAACTGGGTGAGAGAATTAATAAAAATCACTTCACTATTGAAGTTAGTAATTATGAATTTTAAAAAGACAATGATCAAATTCAATATATTTTTATAAATAAAAAGATATTCCATACAAATATAACTATTTTACCTATTATTATTGACCTGTATTTATTTCCATACAAATACTTGAAAAGGAAGAGTTTTAAACCAAATCACAACAAATCCTAATTTTGCAAATTGATTTTTTATCTAAAGTCCTTTATACATCAACCCATTATTTCATCCAGAAACATCATCTATATTGAATTTCTAGTGTAAAGAGTCCAGCAAACTGAACTCATTTGGACCACGATGGAAATTTTGTTTGCATGTTAAAAAGGGTTTCTTTTTTGTTTAATTAGTGTATAGATTTGAAAGGGAAAAAAATGGTGGTGAGTGAGGTGAAAGAGTGAGGTGGGTGAAGGACAATATGGTTATGGGACCACAGCAAATAGAGGGAGGGGGAAGGGATTAGGAGGGCATCACGCATGCAAATGCTAAGGGCAGTGCCCTTTTTACGGAGGGAACCTAACCTAGCTACCTAGAAAGAACTCCTAACTCATCAATAATAAGGTCATAGACATAAACATGGACACAGTGTGGCCAAACAGACACCTGCCCCACAACAACATCATCATCTTCATTTATTTACTCACAAAACATAGACTTTAGTTTCGGAAAGTGCTCCTAAGTTTGCCTATTTTAATAGCACACCACATGGCCGACAACCCCACAATTCACACACTTTCAGTGGCACCAAAACTATATACCCCATTTTTACTACAAGACAACAATCCAAAGCAAACAAATTAGGGTACCATTCTCACTGTTCACTTCTCTTCTACCTTCTTTTTCCTTTTCAGATACCTTATGCTTTTTTTTTTTTACATTACACCCTTCAAATTTTTGTAAATACACTTGAAATCTAAATGAAAAAAAAAACTATTATTAATAATGTATTTTCTAAGGGTAAAAAATAATGGTCCCCATGCAATCTTGCCTCTATTGCCTCTCAAGATATTAATTCCAATTCTATGGGTACCAATCTATGTTACTATTTCTTTCAAATCTAATTGCATTCATGTAATTATTATATATACCCATCAAATTAAAAGGGGTGCGGGTTTTGTTGGACAACACTTTTGTTGCAATTTCAACGTCTTCTCCTACGTACTTGTCCTTCCTCCTTCTTTTCCGGTTAGGGCCAATTTCAGGTAAATGAACACAAAATCTTCAACTCCTACCTTTTAGCTCTTCTCCTTCCCTTTTTTCTTACCCCATCTTCATATTTTTTTTTATACTTATTTATCCACCACCTTAACTAGGGTTTTTGTTCTGTGCATGGCATAATATTGCTTCATTAATTTTTTTTTTTTTTCATTATATTAAAGTTGACCCTTTTGTTTTACCTTTTTTCACTGCAGTGGTTGTGAAGCAATGGTGGAGATGTCTATGCACCCAACAAAGAAAATATAAAAGACAATACTCTGTACCTGAAGAAGTCAGCTTCCTTTCAATCAATCAAACATAACATCAATAATTTTTCCTTCTTTCTTTCTTAGACACACGAATTTTTTTAAGGCTGAATGTCACCACCATATTTGTCCTTTTCAAAACCATACAGTAATTTACATAAGATTACCGGTAAGTGATTGTTATTATTATTCCCAACTTTTTTCTGTCATCTGTTGTGATGTCAGATTCTGATACAATAATGTTGTATCTTTTTATGATAATGCTTGTGAATTATAAAAATTAATAGCACAAAAATTTTGATAGATGGAAAATAGATATGTTTAGTTCATATTTAAGAATTAATGCTACCATGCAAAACATTGAAATCAAATCTATGTGAATGCGATGCAATAAATGTTGCCGTTTGAAGAAGGAAATGTGACTGAGAAAGTACACTGAATTGAAGAAAATGAAGATATGAAAGTGTTTATGGACAATAAATAAACAGGATCTGTTTGTTGACAAATATTGGCTGTTCATGCACATTTCAGTCAAAAACTACTTCTGCTGCAGTACTTATTATGACTTGTTTTAAAAGAGTAATAGATAACTACATCTAAAAGCAAGTTTTTTTCGTGTCCAATTAATCGATAATTATAATTGATCGTTGACTTGAAAATGTGTATTTTTATTGATATCAATGAAGAAATATTTTTAGATGAATCTCATCACAAATTATTTGTTTTTGTTTAATTCGTTGTTGTTAATCGAAGAGATGTAGTAATAATCTTTATCTTTTCTTTTTCTTCTCACATTGATTGTATTTCATGTTTGTCAAACATAGGGTACGGCTATATTCATTTTCTTGTTTTTTTTAATATTTATATAGATTTTTTTAGAGATTGGAAGGAGAGAAAAAAAGTAATTGTTTTTTTTTTAGGTAGAAGGAGAGAAGACAAATTAGATTAAAAAATTTATTTTATCCTCGTATATAATGTGTAACACATGTCATATAAAACCATTAAAAAAATCATAAATTGATTATAGTAAAAATCATTATCTGATAATAGTTACTAATTAACATGATGAAACATATCAATCTATATAATTTAACACTTCTAAATTATTTTTATACACTTATTTTTCGTACATTTTCTTTTAATCATATAAAATCTGTAAATTGTGTTTTATATATCTCCAATATTAATGGATTAGAGTAGTCAAATCGCAATTTCTCAATTTAAATTTATTAGGTTGATGGGTTAAAGGAGTGAAATAGAATAAATTAGTGGATAGAGTCATGTAACTCATCTATCTATTTTAACGTGTTTGGAGAATTAACATGCATTTTTTATTTGTTCGCATCTTCCCAAATTCATTGTAACAAGTTGATATACAATTATTAATAAAATAATAAAGGCAATATTTCAAATACATGAAATATATGGACTAATCAATCGAAATGTTATATTCTATGCAAAATAAGTTATAAGCGTTCGTGTTAACAATTTTTCTTTCTTATTAAAATTAATTTTACATTTTTATATACCATCGGTAATTTCTGTTATTAATTTTTTTCTCGTGTTTCTTTCTCCAATGGTGTGCGGTATAGTTAACATTTTGATATACTTATATTTATTTTTACATGTAAGTGGTAAATTTTAAAACTTATATCATGATTCGTATATATAATTTTAATGATAGCGCTTAAATTTACATATTAGTCAAATCTTAATAATTAATCTTTTAATCTTCTTTTACACACAAATTATCTTAATCTTTTAAATTGTTGAAAGGTGTAAAGTGGGTTTTTTTTTAAAAGTGGTTTTTTCCAGAACTGGATTTAAATATATTATTCATAAATGTAACGATGGTTTGTAACGTACATGTGATTACTAAATTTTAGAAAAGTTTATGATACTAGGATTTTTGTTTTTTCAAAAAGAAAAATTAAAGCTAGGTTTCTGTGTGTTTACACGACAATGCATTTAAACATTTAAAAATTCCATAAGCGAATATAACATACACAAATATTAAATTTTAAACTATAAATTTATTAAATAATCATAATTAAACTACATTGTCAAAATTGATCCTAAATTTTTCTAATAATACCAATCAATGTAAGAATAATGATATTAATTATTATTATTATATTATTATTATTATTATTTATTATTATTATTATTATTATTATTATTTCAAATCAGTTTGTTGCCAGCTAGTATCTGTATTTAGAAAGGGATTTAACATGTTAATTGGGTCCTATTAGACCCACATGCAAGAGTGGATTTGAACAATAAAAAAGCTAAACTTCTGTAAAGTAACATGTCACCTTCTATTAAGGAGATGAGAAAATAAAAAACTAATTAACAACGTTATAATTATCATTATTAATCATGCGAATCATTTGCTTTGGTGAGAGACATGGTTTTGTTATATATATTAGCTTCCCATAGTTGTTTACAACTCATTTTCAATAACATGCAACTGATAAATAAGTATCATTCATCTGTGTAGTTTTGTAAGATGTGACTAATTAAATGGATCAGTGAAGCACATGAAAATTAAATTTCAATTGACTTCAAAAGAGTTGTGGAGATGAGAATATTTAGAATAGATAATTTTATCGTTTTCTTATAATAAGAAAGCAGAATAAAATTTCAATTTGGTCTCATCTGAACTCATTATTTAAGCTCTCAATTAATCCATAACTGTAGACTAAGATAACATTTTTTGTGCACCAAACACTTACTCATTCTTAAATAATATATGTATTTTAAAAAAATAGAGTAACCATTAGTTAATTTTAAAGGGAAACACAAACAAGAAATGCTCCATGCAAATCGTGGTGATAAGCTTATATATTAATTTTATCTTTTGTCAAAATTAATTAATATAAGATAATCAAATACTCTAAATTCTTATGTTATGTAATCTTATTTTATAAAATGACTTAGAAGAATCTCTATCATTTTTTTATTACATAATATATTTTTCTACTTATTTAAGTCATCAATAAATTGTAAACATATTATCGTAAATGTATGAAAATGAATTAAAATTCATTTAACACAGCTTTTGTTAATCATAAGACTGAGAGAATATATTTTATAAAATCCACTGAATGAATTTCTATTATGTTGAGTGAAATTCATCAGTCCTTTTCAAATTATTATTTTCCAAACAAGTTACAGAGATATCAACAATTTATAAAGTAGACCAATTAGTTGTCCAACACACTTGCTTTTGCCAAAATCAAATATAATGTACTATGGCAAGTTTATTAAAAAAATCTAAAGCCTTGTTGAATTCAAATTATTGTGTGAGATCACACACAAATTATCACACTGAACCAAACTTAATTATCTACATCAATTTCAAGTTCATTTTTCATCTATCCTATTTTTTAGGTAAGATATATCCCTATTACATCTTAATTCACATTCACGAAATTAAATTATACTCACCTCATCAAAATATTATTACTTTTTATACTAAATCACATATTATAACCAAAAATCAAATTCTCTATTTAGTTTATAATTTTATACCAATACAACTATCCTTGTAAAAGTTCCTGAGATACAACAACAAATCAATTAAGGACACAGTTGTTAAAATTTTAATAAAACAACAAGATCAAACTAACTCATCATTTTTCAAAGTACTAATGATATAGTTCATAAATTTCAACCATTCAATTAATTAGGAATTAATAGTCATTATCATACTAACTTCCCTTTCCCCAATCTTCCTTGTGCTTCAAGGGAATCAGATGTTGAAAGAAAACTTTAAAGTTATATACCAAAAACTTCTTAGATCACCTCTAAAGGTCTAACCCTAGTGGTAAAACATTTTGCAGAGGTAACGCATCCAAAAATCCATTTTTTTCAGTAATAAACTCAACATGTATGAGTTTCAAACACAAAACAAAGAAATATGAAGAAACTTACCTAAAATAAAAATTATGCTTTTTCTCTCTGCTCTCTTGGTAAGTAGCTTGCAAAATGGATATATACATTATAAAGAATAAATGTTTTGGCTCTTCGAAAAAGAGGAAAAATAATAAAGATTGTGTGGGGAATGAAAATGTATTTTATACTTTTAAGAAGAAGATAATCTCTTATATTACTAATAAAACATCCATTTTCATGTTCAACTTTATTTAGTTTTTAATTATAAATCTTTTTTTAACCCAATTTTTAAGACAAAAAAACCTGCTTTTACTATTCTAGTGTATTGTTTCTACCCATTTATAAATAAAACATATATCCAATAAATTCCTTACAAGGTTAATTTACTTAGTATATAAATATGTATTAAATTTAATTGTCCTTTGTTATTTAATTCCACATACTTGTTTAATCAGACAAAGCATAAGAATATACAGTTAATGTATGCCAGGAGAGTACAATCCACTTTTTCGTAAAAGGAAAGTATTCAAATAACAGCGAGTGTAAGTAAAATAGAGAGGATATATATAATCTGAAAATTTGAGATTATTATATTTTTAAGTGTTTATTTATCTGTATCTAATTAATTATTTTACGTACTTATCATGGATGAAAGCAACATGAAAATGATAATATAGATCCTGTTAAAAACTAAAAATTAATCTTAAAATGATAATATTTAAAAAAAAATGCCTTTCGGATAAATAAAAATTGTCGGAAAGATCATGCAAGTTTTTTTAATATCAAATTAAACTTATTGATAAGGATTTAAATTAAAAGGAAAAAATAGTGCACATGTGATTTGATTAAACTTATTGATAAGGATGTGAAATCTAATTTTGCTCCGTGATAAAGAATAACTTATTTAAATAATAGCAATACCATATATTTGTTATTGAAATATTGTTTTTGCAAACTAAATTCAGATGGAGAGTATAAAACCTGCATCTTACGTGAAAAATCTACGTCTCTATTTTGATAGAGATTTTGCAATTATGGTCGAGAATTTGATATCCTTTACTCTCAATTTGTTTTAAGGTGACAACAAACAATAAAAAAAAATAATTCATTCATATAGTCTAATGGATATAATTTTAATTTAAACACTAATATTTATCAAAATCAAATATCTAAATCCAAACTCAATTGATTATTTTGTATGTCATAATTCAAACACATCAACATTGTAAACATTTAATTGTATTTCCAAAAAATAATCGTATATTAAATTAGCTTCAAATATATGCATATGTCATACTATATTCACTAAAGTTATTATAACAATAGAACTACATAATAAGAACGAACTATTTATATGATATAGTAAATTCACAGGGACTTACTATATACAATTTTTTTTTTCACACCACAAACTAGGTCATATGAATTTTTGACTCTTATAACCTAATATTATTTTTTTTAATAAATTTGGTATTAGCAAAGTCAACACCATCCCCTTCGAAGTCTCAAAAATATTACATAATCTAAACATCTCAATCTAAAATTTCCTTCCTAAAAATAACTACATTTACAATATACCACCTATTACATTATAAACAAACCATCACAATTTTTCATTCATACATGTATATCTTACTCAATTTAAATATCAATAAAAGTAAAATTTATTAATTATTATATCATAATAATATTTAAATACAATATATTCATCAAATATAACAATAAAAAGATAAACTAATATAATGTTTAAATATATTTAAAAAAGTGTTATTTTTAATGTTAAGAATACCCTCTCACCTAACAAGCACTTGCCTTAGTAAAGAAATTAAGTATATGTTACAATTCATCCAATTATTATTTTTCTTACTCAACTAATAATAGACAACCAACCACTTTTATAAAGAGATCATGATTTTTGAAATAAAGTTTGAATTGTTTTTATAAGTTTTTCAGCTTAATATTAAAATATATTTATTCCATTTATACTACTTTTATTTATAAATAATTATTCAACGCCTTACATTGAACATAATTAATTATATGTCGATGTTTTATTTTATTTTATTCTAATAAGATAAATAAATAATTTAATGAATAAAGTTATTAATAATTAATAAATATATTTATTTATTTATTTTTATTTTCATTCATATTTCTTAATGTAACTAATTTTATTTTATCTTTTCTACTTTTTTTACTTCCCGTCCTTTCATCAAAATAAAAGAATTTTAGAATTTCATAATTTTATTAAAGAATCATAATTTTAAGAATTTAAGTAAAATTCAGTGTTTATATTACAACCCAATGCATACTCAAATAACAACAACCATATTAGTTGACTTTGACAAAGTTGATAATGGAGCACAGTGGTGGAAAAAGTACATATTGTACCAACCAATTAAACCGATGTTCACGGGTGAAGACTCTTATTTTTTATGACCAGTTTTAAAAAATAAAATTAATGTTTAAATCAAAATAAATTTTTGGAAAAACATACAATTTAATGTACCTTTTCCAGTTATTACTTTTTCAAGAATTGCACTTAAGCAAAAAGTGCAATAAATTATCCAAGGCAAAGTCAGAATTTGGCAAAAATACAAGGAGGGATGGAACATTTTTATAATGGTAGGTTATTTTATAATTAAACATTAACTAATGTCTTGTTAGCTTGACAAAGAAAACCTAAAAAAATAACTAAAATAACTGCTTGTACTGTGTGAAGGTAAGATTGCTTATTGGTCTTGAAAGTCACAGTAAGAGCAAAGACAAGCCAACTAATTAATTAATTAAGTAATTAATATGGTGAGGGTATTTTCGGTAATTCAGGCGGGAATAAGATCCGCGCCTTGTCGCCATGTCATTATCGCTCAGATTTGTGATTGCGATTTCCAGTTTCTGGTTTTTCTCTCTCCTCCTTTTTCTTCTCTCTCTTCGCCGTTTCAATTCCTAACGTTGGAACGCAACAAAAGTACAAGAAAACGGTGAAGTGAGAAAGACCCAGGTGAGGGAAAAAATAAAAATGATTCGGGTTGCATGAAAGTGTCGTGCTTGAAGTGAAGAGAGAGTGCGGAGACTGGAAAAAGTTTCAATCTTTTCAGACATACAGATTCCAAAGTTGGAAAAAACACCAAAATGGTAATTAGTTAACACTTCATTCACACACTGGTCCATGATCCATGATCCATAATAGTCCATACCAAACCAAACGCTTCATGCATCGCAGTTCTTTGAATGGGGAGGTTGAGTTTCTTCTAAGGCTGTTGAAAAAGAAAAAGATTACCAACTTGGGGAGGAGACAGCGAGACACCAAGAGACACAGTTGGTGTGAAAAGAAGTTCATTAGCATTGTTGCATAGAATGAGTGAGAGAGAGAGAGAGAGAGGTCTTGACTTGACTGATGTACTGTATTTTGTGTTGTGTGTGTGTGAACTGTGAAGTGGAAGGGGGACAACAGCGTATCTGGGAAAATCGGGAAAATTCGATTTAGTTTTGTTACGAGCTTAAATTAAGCCAAGAAAAAAAGTAAACTTTGAAAAGAATAATAAAGGGTATAAAAAATAAACAAGTACATAGTGTGAGAGAGAGAAGGGGGGCACACTCAGATCAAGACCAAACCAAATTGGTTCCAATTGTTCATTGTACAGCCACCTTCTTCTCTTTCCTGTACAGACAGGTAAACATGGTTTTTTATTTTCTTTCTGGCTCTCAAGTCTCAACAACCCTCTTTTCCATCTCTATCCCTTTCTCATTGGGTTGTGTGCTTCGCTGTGTGTGTATGGTGTTTTTGGGGTCAATCTCTGGCTTTGATTATTATATGGAGGAAAGAGGGTGAACGTGCTGTTCTTTGTCCTTAAGCAAACACTAGTTTCACGCCTACTCAGCATGATTATTCATTAGAGTTCTCTTTCAAATTTTTTTTTTTATTCTGATCCTTAAATCCCAAAACGCTGTTGAAACACAAATATTGGCTGTTGGGGGAGGGGAAGGTGGTTCTTTGGAATTTGAGCTTTTTTTTTTAACATCTTTTGAGACTCGTGCTTGTTTCTCAAATTTTTCCTTTTAATTTCTGGGTCTGTGGGATGTTTTTCTTTTCTTTTTCTTTTTCCTTTTTTGGGTGGTGGATTTTGAAATAGACTTGGTTTCTTTAATAAGAGATAAAAGAAAGAAAATAATTTGCCCAATTGGTCAATCATTCATTGTGCTTAGTTTGCTTTTGCTTCTTCTTTCTGAGTTTTGAATCGCGCAAAACAATGCCGCAATAATGCCGTACATGGAGTTTTGATCTGTGACCTTTTTTTTCTTCCAACCATCAGAGAAAAGTGTCTGAGTTTTTGCGAGTACTTTCAGCTTTAAGCAAAGTGAAGTCCTCCTATATAAGCACTAACCACAATTATTTTTGGGCTTCTTCCAACTTTTATAGATAATGAATAGGGAAGAGAGATAGGGGCAGAGAGAAATTGATGGTGATAGGTCTTGGTTTGAAGATGAAGAGTGAGCAAGCGGGGAGCAATGGAAAGAACACTTTCATTCAGGCACATAGGGCATGGCTTCCCAAGCTTTTGATGCTGTGGATCCTTCTCATGGCTCTAATTGGTTGGTGCATCTATACTAAAATGGATGCTGACACTAAAGTCAGAAGAAAAGAGGTGCTGGGTAGCCTCTGTGATCAAAGGGCAAGAATGCTGCAAGATCAATTCAGTGTCAGTGTCAACCACGTCCATGCCCTTGCCATCCTTGTTTCAACCTTCCATTACTACAGAACCCCCTCTGCAATTGATCAGGTTTGTGCTTGATCTTCCATTTTGCTTTGTATTTGGAACTAGTTATGACATGTTGGCTTTATTTTGTTCTTCATTTCTGTTTTCTTCTACTCAGATTTTTGAATATCTTGACTATTGTTTGTTGCTTACCAGGAAACGTTTGCAGAGTATACAGCAAGGACAGCATTTGAACGGCCATTGCTCAGTGGGGTGGCCTATGCACAGAGAGTGGTTAACTCGGAGAGAGAATCATTTGAGAAGCAACATGGATGGGTTATAAAGACAATGGAAAGAAAGCCTTCTCAGGTTAGAGATGAGTATGCACCTGTGATATTTGCGCAAGAAACTCTTTCCTACCTTGAATCTCTTGATATGATGTCCGGGGAGGTAAATTACAAACCTTTTCAACTTTGTTTCTGCTTGTATTATCAGTCTATAGCTTTCTAACTTAAATTTATCTGTTGGGTGATGCAGGAGGACCGAGAGAATATTTTGAGGGCCAGGGCCACTGGGAAAGCTGTTCTTACTAGCCCTTTCAAGCTGTTGGGTTCTCATCATCTTGGTGTGGTTTTGACATTTCCTGTTTATAAATCTAAGCTCTCTCAAAAGCCAACAATGGAAGAGCGCATTAAAGCAACAGCAGGGTATGTCCTTGTGAATTCTTTTTGTCTTGTGCCTAGTTTGCTTTCACGACATTTTGGTGTTCGTCTTGTGGCTCATATGGGTGGTAAGAGAATGAGGGATGGTTAAAATCTTAGGAGCATTAATGCGAAAATGATGCATTTTAAAGAGCATTAGCGAGTAAGTGCATTTCTTTTTATATAATCCAAAACAATGATAATGATGATGATGATAATAATAATTATAATTCTACTAAAGACTTCACCTATTCTGAAGTTCAAGACTCAGTTTGTAACCCTGATAATTCCTCTAAATGCCAATACATGATAAAGGACAGACTTAAGGCTATTGTGTCCATTCCTATTTTCATTGACCTGTACTGAAGACCTAAAGACATATATGATAGTCACTTCTATTTCATTATTTCATATCCATTGTAACAGTTAGTTTTGTGCTACCAATCTTTTTTCTCTTTTCCTTTCTGGTTTGTGGTTTCCAAAATTCCTCTCTGTAGAAAACCCGTAGGATAAGTTTGTTAGTTTTGGTTCAATCTGATGGCTTTATGTTATCCATAAGCTTCTAAATTCCATGGTGTGAATAAACCTTTTAATTGGAAGCAGATATGTTGGAGGATCCTTTGATGTTGAATCCCTGGTGGAGAATTTACTTGGTCAACTTGCTGGTAACCAAGCAATTTTGGTGAACGTATATGATATCACAAACTTTACTGATCCCTTAATCATGTATGGCAAGCAAGATGAAGAAGGTGATATGTCTCTTGTCCATGAAAGTAAGCTTGATTTTGGGGATCCATACAGAAAACATAAAATGATATGTAGGTAGGTGCCTCTGGCTGTTGTACATTTTGTAAAGAAGTTTCAATGTTTGGTAAGCAGACGCTTATGATCAAGTTTTCAAACAGGTATCACCAGAAGGCACCAATAAACTGGATAGCACTTACCACGGCGTTCTTATTTTTTGTGATTCTTTTATTAGTGGGTTATATTTTGTATAGTGCTGGAAATCGTATTGTCAAAGTAGAGGACGATTTTCATAAAATGGCGGAATTAAAAGTCCGTGCAGAATCAGCTGATATTGCCAAGTCACAGGTACTTTTCCTGGCTTATCATCAGCACAGTTCATTAGTTCCTTTGATCACTCCCTGATCACTAAAACTGTTTTTTTTTTTTTTTTTTTTTTTTTTTTTTTTTTTTTTTTTTTTTTTTTTTTTTTTTTTTTTTTTTTTTTTAATCAATATTTTTTTTTTTTTTTTTATTATATATTTTTTTTTTACTCTTAATATTATATT
>Ga0099824_1007886_pt1 | contig 13856 bp, 2 predicted proteins | sample SiratrowhiteBW_FD_76837 | JGI IMG/M metagenome (GOLD analysis project Ga0099824, IMG submission 76837) | Root nodule microbial communities of legume samples collected from California, USA - Siratro white BW | ecosystem: Host-associated > Plants > Roots > Nodule | place: USA: California... | reverse complement strand
ATTTATTTATTATTTATTATTAAAAAAAAAAATAATATATATATATATATATATATATATATATATATATATATATATATATATATATATATATATATATATATAAAGTTCAAGAATTATGGAAGTAAATACATATATTGTTGCGTATACTTGTATAAATATACAACTTTACTGATTTTACTCATAAATTTACATATTTTATTAATTTACAATTTTTTAAAGGTGTTCTGTTTTATTTTACTTTGTTTATATATTTTTTACACTTATTAAAAAAATATAAAGAAATATATTTTCTTGTGAAATTCTTTTTGTGTTTTTTGGTAACTGAAATTCTTTTTCAGTGCTAAATGGCACTAACTTTTATGAACTAAAATAATTATTAACTCAAAGTAAAAAAAAATATGAAATAAAATATCCGTGCATTCATTTCAATTGTTTAATTAGTTATGTAACCAAAAAAAATTCAAAAAGGAATTCATATTGATTGAGTCTAATTTTTAATGAAATGCTTTTATTTCAGTTTTTTTTTTTTCAGATTTGTCTTTGAAGTACTAAATAGTGCATTGATAGATATATAAAAAATAGTATAAATCTATGTAAAATTGTATTCTTAATCCGATTTTCACTTTCAACTTTAACAAATCCTTCAACACTTTGCTTGGATCAACTGATAGAAATGAGTGACTAAAAAAGGGAAAAAAAAATATAATAAAAGATCAAACTATTTAGCTGACAGAGAAAAATACTAAGAAAAAGAAGAAAGATACAAGTAGAAAATTTATAACTACATGTGATTGATTTGAAAAAACATTAATGATTTTTCTTTTAATAATCATAATATCTTTAAATCTCATATTATTATTTTAAACTTGTAAACAAATCATTTCTTGTTATAATCATAGTTTTATCAGTTTAGTATTTCGAGGTACAATTATAAATAGACACACGATTATTATATCCTATTAAATATATTTGATAAAATATGTGTATAATTAAATATAATGAAAATAAAATAATCATGTTTATTTGATCTAACAATATGTAACTTTAAAAAAAAATAAAAATAAGCCACCTAGAGAACCTCGACAAGTATTTATTACATATTTTATGATCTTTGAATTTTTTTAAAGTGTGTTGATAGTTTGACAATTCTACATTATATATAATTGTTTAATAATGATGGGGTGTGAAAAATGATTTTTTTATTCTGTTTGTAGATTTAAGAGATTGATTGTTTGGTGATTAAAACTAAAATGTAGTGTACATTTTTTATTTCTTACTTTCTCTTTTCCATTGTTTTGCTTTTGCTCTTGCTCTGTACTTTTTTTTTTTCCTTTCCTTTTCATTGGATGCATCTCCAATTGACATTTCCATTTCATTGGATGCATTTCCAATTGACATTTTCAGTATGTTATAAGTGATTGTTTCCGATGTAACGTACAATTTGAGTTTTATAGGTATGAAGTTTAAATATATGCATAATATATGAACTTTTTTTAAAAATAATTTTTAATAGATAAATTTTTTTCTAAAATAATTTTTAAATTATGTTCATATATTATAATTCATTTATTTTATCCATCATTTTTAAATTTAAATTTCTTTGTCTTTTTTATCGTATCGAGATATCCTGTCAAATGGAAGATTTCGAAAAATTTACAATTTTTTTAAATACATTCTTTGAATTTTGCATCTAACTTTATTTCTCCTGCATTTATGTTCTGATTCCTATTTTATTGTCAGCAGTGGTACAATAAAGTCAACAAAGGCATCTTGGAGAAAGCAGAGTCAGTCACAATGAATAAAAAATAAGTTATTTATTTACTAAAATAAATAAATAACTTTTTTAATTTAAAATAGTTAAATAATTTGTCTTTAAAAGATAATATTTATATATGTATATTTTTAATAACATTTTTACAAAATTATATTATTTTTTTTAATTAATTATTTGTAGAAAAATAAAATTATATATTTAGTTGTAAAAAAAATGTTAATACAATCAATGATATGTGCATGTATTTTAATTAATATTAATAAAATTAATAATATATTATTAATTAAAGAAATGAAAATAATTTAAATAATTTTGTAAAAGATATGTTTACAAAATAAATATTTAAAAATTGATTAATATTATTTTATATCAATGATTAGTATAAATTAAAAATAAATTTATTATGTTCAATTTGTTATGAGTTTGAACTTATATATTAAAATATCTATACCATTATTATTTGGTAATTTCTTCTGAAACACACTTTTTAATCAGATAATTTTATCCTTAAATAAATAAAAAATAATTTATTTATTTACTAAAAAAATATTTTTTATTTAAAATAATTAAATAATTTGTCTTTAAAAAATAAAAGTTATATATATATATATATATATATATATATATATTAATAACATTCATATGTATAATATCATTTAAAATAAAAAAATTAGTTATTGAGAGTAATTTGTAAAACAATATTTTTATTTTAAATTAGTATATCTAAGTAACATGTAGACATAGGTTGGATATTAAGGCATTTCTTCATCATATAAGATTAACATTTTGCAAGTAAATATCTATATTTAATCATAAACTCATTTGATAGGTGAATTTTTTATGCACATCATGAATATTTTCTTAAAGTAATTAGGTTCAAATCCAATTGTTATACATATACCATTGTTATCAAATAACTAATTTTTGAACTTACTACAATAAACCAGAGTGTAGTAATACTCTGAAAAGACCAAAAAATTGCTATATAAAATGGTGTTTGATATTCACTTACACAAAGCAGAAGAAAATACATTATAGCAAATATTATTACTATAATAAAATATCAAGATAGGGAGATGGTGGGCGTATTATTAATCCTAATATAATACACTCACAACTACCTTCAACCAACCATTCAATTATATGGTACTAAACATAGAATTAGGCCTATATATAAATTTATTAGATGACATTTATATAAAAGAAATAATGATTATATATATTTATAAATATTGTACGAATAATTTTAAGAAAATATTATTTTGAAAAAAAATCTTATAATATTATTAAAAATATTTTTTCTATAAATTAGACATCGATGTGTGACATGCATTGAGTGCATGGAAATATTTTCTTCCCCTATCAGATTAGATTATTTGAGTGTAATTTGTTTAATTTAATGACTAATAATTTAACAAACGTTGGTACTATAAATCTCATAAACCTAAACCTCTTCTGTCCCGCCTTAAGCTTCGAATAACTAACGTTCTTTCCTCTGTCCCGCCTTAAGCTTCGAATAACTAACGTTCTTTGTGTTTTTTTTCATAGACTTTTCTCCTATGGTGTTTATTTTAAGTTCATCATCAATCACATCATTTTAACATTTTAACGCGTTACTTTACTCTCTTCTAACCCACTCTATACTCAACAGCTGTGTTAATTCAACAGAGTCATTACCTCCCATTCATATTAAAAAAATACTTTTTATATCACTTTCTCAAATGTAATTTTTACTATTACATATGTTAATTGTATATTTGGCATGAAAAAAATATATTGGGTATGTGTTTAATAAAAAAATTATTTATTATTAGTAACTGTCCTTATTTTTCATTTAAAGGAACTGTTTTTTTTAGTTTAACCCTTATTTGTCTGTTACAAATTACATTTTTATGTTAAAATAATGTAATGTTTATTTTTCTCTATAATAGACAGGTCATTACTCAATTTTACACACTTTATATCCATGAGGGGGACATAGTATGAACAAATGTTTATTTTATGTTCTTTAAAAAAGATTTTAAAAAGTTAATATTTACTTAAAAAATATTTATTTAATATAAATAATTTAAAATTTATCTTATTTAAAATTTTCTTTGTATAAAAATATCCATTTTAGTTATTAAAAATAATTCAGTTTCTTTTCCAAAATAGAGTTAATTTCAAAAAGAAAATAGAAGAATTTTTTCATTATTGAATTATATTAATTAATTCATTAAAAATATTTTTATATTTTCATTTCCAAGTAGATGTATTTCATGAAATTTTAACTTTATTTCTTATAATATTTTTGTTTCTATCATTTTTTTTTATATTTATTATATTATCCTGCACACACATGTACAAATACGTATATATCTTTTAAATTTATAAAATGATATTAAAAAACATTTTATTTTTTCAATAAAGTTATGCATATATTCTTTTAAAACATTACACTTATATTTCTAGATAAGAAAAATGTAATTATAATTTAAGAAAATTTCAGACGAAAAATGTGAAAAGAAATTTAAAAGTGTACGAAGAGCTTATAAATATTTTTATAGTTTAAGAGGAGCAAAGTGACATGGTTGGAAAGAGGTTAGTATATAATACTATCACTTAAATAAGAATTCGACATGTTTGAAGAAAGATTAAAATTAATCGGTACTAAAATAAACTGTTTTCAAAGTTATATAACTAACTGTAATAAAATATTATAATTATTGATCTATATCATTTTTTAGGGATTAGAATTGTAAATGTGAAGTTTCACAAATGACAAGTTAATTCATATAAAATTGAGAAAGATGAATAAATAGTGTATGAAAACTTTAGGTTAAGTACGATGTTATTTAATTGCTTTATGATCTATTGTTATAGATCTTTCTAGCATTTTAGATTTCTCATTGATCAGATAAGAGTTTATGGTTTATTCAGGTATACTAAACATAGTGAAAAATAATTAAAAATAAAAATCTAATACTAACAATCCTTTTGAAAATTAAAACAAAATTATGGTAGATCCAAATAAGAAGATATGAGAATCTTTGTATCAAATTTATGCACTTACATTATGAAAGTTACGCGATAAATCCAGTTGATATGGGCTCTTAAAGGTTCATAAAGGTCCATGTAGTAGAACCTATCTATTAATCTAATACTTTTTATTTCAAATTAAATAATAAAAAGTTCACTTTGTATATATTAATAAAGATCTTCTCAATATCTTTTTTATATAAAAAAATCTTACAATAATAAGATGATTAATTATATATTTTATTATTGTCTATTATAGTCTATTTTTGCGTCTACTAATGGAATGCCATTTACATCTAAATTATTTTTAGATTTCCTTTTAGTGTTATAGCAAGAATAGAAACTCAGAAAATATATAAAAAAAAACAAAAGTGTTTATTTGCATACAAAGTGTGTGTAAAATAACAAATGTGATTGATTTAAAAAATATATTAATGATTTTTTTTCACTTAATGATATAATATCTTCAAATCTCATATATTATTATTTTAAACATGTAAACAAAAATCATCCTTAAAATCATATTTTCATCAGTTTTATATTTAGAATGAATATACATTATAATAAGACATGATTATTATACCTATTAAATATATCTGATAAAAAAAATGTGTATAATTAAATATAATGAAAATAAAAGCGGTCATATTTATTCAATCTAACAATATATAACTTGAAAACAAAAATTAAGCCAACTATAATTGTGAATATTTTATGATTTTTGATTTTCTTTAAATAAATTATTGGATTTCATCTAAATTTATTTCTCCTGCATGCATTTATGTTCTGATTCCTACTTTATTGTCTGCAACAACTGTACACTAATGTCAACAAAGGCATCTTGGAGAAAGCAACAAAGTCCTTCCCATTTTTTGCATTCAAATCTTACTTATTGAGAGAAGAAAGGAAGGATTCTAATTCACCTTAATTTTCTTTACATTTAAGCTAATCATTCTTTTTTTTCACACTAAATCAATAAAAGCAATATTTAAAATCCTAATATTTTTGTTTCCAACAACATAAAATCTTTATATTTTATGTTATACAGCACCAATAAACTCATAAACTCATGAAACCATGAATAATGACTTGCGGAGCCCACCACTTAGCCATCACAGTCTTTTAAGTTAAATCATGATGATAGGTTGTTGTCACCACACGGGACCATCTACTATACTCTCCTAGAAACATTTACCTTAATCTAATGTAATTGTTGTTTTTTTAGTGTTTTTTTACTTCAAAATTTACTTACTTAATGTTAATATATGCAGAATAATTATAAAATATAAATATTTTACTTTTAAAATGCATTTAATAAAAATATAAATATTTGTAAAAAAAAATATGATACCCATCAAACAGAATAAGCAAATATGATTTATCTTTTATTATAACTTTTAAATTATAAACTTAATACTCCTCTTAATTATGAAATTATTTTTAAACAAGATTCAGTTAAGAAAGTAGATAAAATTTATAATTTTAAAATGTTTGCAGTTTTAAAAATTAATAAAATCAATAACTATTATTATTAAAGTATTTATACCATTATTATTTGGTAATTTCTTTTGAATCACATTTTTAAATTAGATAATTTTACCCTTTAATAAATAAAAATAATTTATTTATTTACTAAAATAAATAAAAAACTTTTTAATTTAAGATAATTAAATAATTTATCTTTAAAAATTAACAGTTATGTATATTAATTTACAAAATATTAATTAACAGTTATCTTTAAAAATTAACTTTCTAATACATTGTACGAAATATGTTTACAAAATAAATATTAATTTAAAATCAATTAATATTATTTTAAATTAATTATTATTAACATAAATTAAAAACAAATTTATTGTGTTGAATTTGTTTAGATATTCTCTAATTCATTTATTCCCGTAAAAGAATATCATCTCTTTTTGATAAATATTGTACGAGTAATTTAAAAAAAATATATTATTTTTAAAAGAAATCTTATCACATTATTAAAAATATTTTTTGCTTATTAAATTATTATTAAAAATATACTGCATTTACACGTGTAACGTATATTGAGTGTATTGAAATATTTTCTTCGTATGGTGTCAGGTGGTTTGAGTGTAAATTGTTTAATACCGGTTTAAAGTTGTAAGGTGGTTTGAGTGTACTATAAATCTCGTCTGCCGCGCCTTAAATCGAAAATTAACAGCGTTTTCTCTTATACAACTACTGTGTAACTTCACGATTCTTCTGTTACAGTATTTTTTTCTTAAGTTCCTCACACACCTTTTCATACTACTTTACTCTCCTCAAATAACATCTTTACTATTATTTTTACTATTACATATGTTAATTGTATTTCGTATTTTTTTTAAGAAAAAATAAATTGAGTATTTGCTTACTATAGAAGATTTATTTATTATGAGTAACTGTTTTATTTTTTAGTCAAAGAAACTGTTTTTTAGTTTGACCCGTTATCCTATTACAAATTTCATTTTTATATTAAAATAATTTAATGCTTAGTTTTCTCTATAATAGAAGCCATCCCTCAAATTTTCACACTTTATATTCATGGGATGACATAGTCCGAACAAATGTTTATTTTAAGTTCTTTAAAAAAGATTTTAAAAAGTTAATATTTTCTCAAAATTATTTATTTAATATAATTAATTTAAAATTTATCTTATTTAAAATTTTCTTTGTATATAAATATTCATCTTAGATATTAAAAATAATTTAGTTTCTTTTCCAAAATAGAGTTAATTTCCAAAATAAAAGAAAAGAGGTTTATGTTGGATCTTTGAAAAAGACTCCTATATTTAAAGAGTAAAGGATCTTTCAAAAAGACTTTTATATTTAAATAGTAAAGGGTGTTAGAAAGATTAAAGATTTAATAAAGAATATTTATTTAATGTGAATTAAGATTTTTTTTCTTATAAAAAGAGTGTTCCTATTTTATCAAATTTTCATTATTGAATTATATAAATTAATTCATTAAAAATACTTTTATATTTTCATTTCCAAGTATTTCATGAAATTTTAACTTTATTTCTTATAATATTTTTATTTCTATCATTTCTTTATTATATTTATTATATTATACTGCACACACATGTACAAATATATATATATATATATATATATATATATAAATTTTTTGAATTTATAAAATGACATTAAAACATATTTTATTATTTCAATAATTTTATTATCTTTTTATTTTTTTCATCTTTAAAATATTCATCAAAATAAAAGCTGTGATTTATTTTAAAATATTCTTCTCCTAAAATATAATATAATAAAATTATTAAAGTTAAAAAATATCAATATTTTGCTGGTGCAAATAAAATTATATAAGATCTTCTTGTGTTGAATTTGTTTAGATACTCTCTAATTCATTGCTTCCCGTAAAAGAGTATCATCTCTTTATTTATTATAAATATTGTACGAGTAGAAGTATATTTTAAATTATATATTATTAAAAGTATATCTTTTTCTTTTTAAATTATACATTATTAAAAATATATATAACTTTTTCTAAATTATACATCATGTGTGACGTGTGTATGGAAATATTTTTCATGTTAGGTGGTTTGAGTGTAATTTGCTTAATTCCAACCACTAACAAATATTGGTACTATAAACCTCGTTTGCCCCGCCTTAAACCGCGAATGACCAGCGTTCTCTCTCATGCGACTGTGCGAACTTTAAGGATTTTGTTTTCCTTTTCTTCATAGATTTATCGGCTACTGTGCCTTTTTTTATATTAATCTCTCAAACCCTTTTTCACGCGTAACTTTACTCTCATCTGCACCTACTTTATACTCAACTGCTCCATTAATTCAACACAGCCATTATCTCCTATTCACAGTAACAAAAACAGTCATTGATATTCTTTATATCACTTTCTCAAATGCCATTTTACTATAACATATGTTAATTATATTTTTTTACGGGAAAAATAGATTGGACATGTGTTGAATAAAGAAGATTTATATATTATTAGTAACTGTCTTTATTTTTTATTAAAAAAACTGTTTTAAAGTTTGACCCTTATTTGTCTGTTACAAATTTTATTTTTATATTAAAATAATTTAATGTTTATTTTTCTTTATAATAGAGAGGTCATTCCTCAAATTTTCACACCTTATATCCATGAGTAGGATATAGTATGAACAAATATTTATGTTCTTTAAAAAAGATTTTAAAAAGTTAATATTTCCTCAAAATTATTTATTTCATACAATTAATTTAAAATTTATCTTATTTAAAATTTTCTTTGTATAAAAATATTATCTTAGTTATTAAAAATAATTCATCTTAGTTTTTATATATTTAACATTATTTTTTATAATATTTTTATTTCTATGATTTCTTTATTTTTTTATATTTATTATATTATCCTGCACACACGTACAAATACGTATATATCTTTTAAATTTATAAAATGATATTAAAAAACATTTTATTTTTTCAATAAAGTTACTATCATTTTACTTTTTCATCTTTAAATTATTCATCAAAATAAAAGGTGTGATTTATTTAAAAATATTTTTCTCCTAAAATATAATATAGTAAAAATGATTAAATTTAAAAATTTCAATATTTTGCTGCTGCAAATAAAATTATGTACTATCTTCTTAATTATATATCAGTTTAATATTTTTAAAATAATAAAAATATTAATTGATTTAAGAAAGACACTAAAAATTATTAGCCAAAATTCAAACAAATATACTTTATATAAATAAAATAATTATTCAAACAATTAAATACAAAATTTAAATGATTTATTTAATTACAAATCTCCCACATGTAACTTATAATTAAATAATTAAATGTAACATAAGATTATTAATTACAGTTAAATAATTTTGTTGTTATAATTATGAATTTCATTCAATAAATACTGAATTCATACTGGTAAAATGAACTCTTTTAGTTCACAATTGTGAAAACAAATATATAAATAAAATAATTATTCAAACAATTAAATAAAAGATTTAAATGATTTATTTAATTACAAATCTCCCACATGTACCTTATAATTAAACAATTAAATACAACTGAAATAATTAATTACAGTTAATATAATTTTGTTTTTATAATTATGAATTTCATTCAGTCTATTTAATATGTAAATACTCAATTCATACTTGTTATAATTTTGTTGCCATATTAGATTGTATAACGGTACAAATTTAAACAGGAAAATATACTACTAATGCTCAAAATTTTAAGCAAACTACTCTTACTATCAATTAAAAGTAATTATTTATTAATAATGAATAAATAATATATTTAATGATATTTAGTTTTTTTTAATTATTTAATTAGTATTTATTATATATAATAAAATTATTCACCTTTTTTATTGTAAAAATATTTCCTCTTGCATTTATGTTCTGATTCCTATTTTATTATCTGTAACCTACAATAATGTCTACAAAGACATTTTGGACAAAGCAACAGAGTCGTCAGTCCTTTTTTTTTTTTTTTTTTTTTTTTTTAAATTTTTCCTTTTTTTAATAAAAATGAATTTTTTTTTTTTATTTTTTTTTTTTTTTAATTAAACAAATATTTTTTTTTTTTTTTTTTTTCATTCAAATCTTACCTATTGAGAGTAGAAAGGAATGGTTCTAATTCACCTTAATTTTCTTTACATATAAGCATAATCATTCTTTTATTTTTTTCCACACTAAATCCTTAAAGCAATATATTTAATCCCTACCAATTCAACTCATATTTAAAATCTAATATTTTGTTTTTAACAACATAAAATTCTTATATCTTATGTTCCCCTGTATACAATACCAATACAATAACATAAAAACCATGCGTAATAACTTGTGGAGCCCACCACTTAGCAATCAGTCTTTTGTTTTAAATAATGATGATAGGTTGTTTGTCACCACACCACACTGGACCATTTACTATACTAGGCTTCCAAGGAAACATTGTCTCAATTTAATGTAACTTTTTTTTTTTAGTGTTTTTACACTTCAAAAATTACTTATTTAATGTTAATACATGCAGAACAAATATAAAATGTCAATATATTACTTTTAAAATTCATTTAATAAAAATGTAAATATTTGTAAAAAAAAGTATATTACCAATCAAACAGAATGTATGATTTGTATAACTTTCAAAAATTAATGTACAGTAATTTGTATTGAATGTGATTTATCTTTTATTATAACTTTTAAATTATAAATTTAATACTCCTCTTAATTATGAAATTATTTTTGAAGTTAGGAAAGTAGATAAAATGTATAATTTAAAAATGCTTGCAGTTTTAAAAATTAATAAAATCAATAACTATTATTATTAAAATACATATACCATTTTTTGGTAATTTCTTTTGAAGCACATTTCTTAATTAGATAATTTTATTCTTTAATAAATAAAAATAATTTATTTATTTACTAAAATAAATAAATATTTTTTAATTTAAATAACTAAATAAATTGTCTTTAAAAAAATAACAGTTATATATATATATATTTAGTAACATTCTTATAAAATTATGTTATTGTTATTTTTAATCAATTATTTTATATTAATGATTATTAACATAAATTAAAGATAGATTTATTGTGTTGAATTTATTTAGATACTCTCTAATTCATTTCTTCCTGTTAAAGAGTATCATCTTTATTTTAATAAATATTGTACGAGTATTTTTTTTTTCATTTTAAATTATACATCAACATGTGTGACGCGCGTGTATGGAAATATTTTCTCATGTGAGATGGTTTGAATGTAATTTATCTGGTTCGATGTCGTTTGAGTGTAATTTGATTGGTTCCAAAACAAATGGTATTATAAACCTCGTTAGGCTCGCTTAAACCTTGAATGACCGACGTTCTCTCTCATGCGACTGTGTTTTTGTGTTCTTTCTCTTCATAGATTTATCCATTACCGTGTTTTTCTAAGTTCATCACTCACACCTTTTTCATAGGTTACTTTACTTTCCTTTTCACCCACTTTATGTTCTAACTGCTCCATTAATTCAACACAGTCATTACCTCCCATTCATAGTAAAAAAACACACTCATTGACACGCTTTATATCGCTTTCTCAAATGTCATTTTTACTATTACATACGTTAATTATATATATTTTTTTACTATTACATACGTTAATTATATATATTTTTTACAGAAAGAAATAGATGGGGTATTTGTTTAATAAGGAAGATTTAGTTATTATTAGTAAGTGTTTTAATTTTTATTCAAAGAAACTGTTTTTTAGTTTGACCCTTATTTGTCTGTTACAAATTTCATTTTTATATTAAAATAATTTAATGTTTATTTTTCTCTATAATAGAGAGACAATTTCTCAAATTTTCACCTTTGTATCCATGAGGAGGACATAGTATGAACACATGTTTATTTTAGGTTATTTAAAAAATTAATATTTACTCAAAATTATTTATTTCATACAATTAATTTAAATTTACCTTATTTAAAATTTTCTTTGTATAAAAATATCCATCTTAGTTATTAAAAATAATTCAGTTTCTTTTCCAAAATACAGTTAATTTCCAAAAGAAAATAAAAGAGGTAATGAAGTCTTTATGTTTGGATCTTTCAAAAAGACTTCTATATTTAAAGAATGAAGTTTCTTTGGAAAAGACTTTTATATATAAAGAGTAAAGGGTGTTAGAAAGATTAAAGATTTGATAAAGAATATTCATTTATTGTGAATTAAGATTTTTTTCTTGTAAAAGAGTCGTTCCTGTTTTTATCAATTTCTTTATTATTCAGTTATATAAATTAATTTATTAAAAATATTTTTATATTTTCATTTCCAAGTAGATGTATTTCATCAATTTTAGCTTTATTTCTTATAATATTTTTATTTTTATCATTTCTTTATTTTTTTATATTTCTTATATTATCCTGCACACACATGTACAAATACATATATATCTTTTAAATTTATAAAACGATATTAAACATTTTTTTTTCAATAAAGTTATTATCCTTTTACTTTTCCATCTTTAAAATATTCATCAAAATAAAAGTTGTGATTTATTTTAAAATATTTTTTCTCCTAAAATATAATATAGTAAAAATTATTAAATTTAAAAAATATCAATATTTTGCTGCTGCAAATAAAATTATGTACGATTTTGTTAACTATATATCAGTTGAATATTTTGAAAATATTAATTGAGTTGAGAAAGACACTAAAAATTATTAGCCAAAATTATAAAAAATACTTTATATAAATAAAATAATTATTCAAACAAATTAAATACAAAATTTAAATGATTTATTTAATTAGAAATCTCCCACATACAACTTATAATTAAATTCAACGTAATATTATTAATTACAGTTAAATAAATTGTTGTTATAATTATGGATTTCATTCAATAATATACTTAATATGTAAATACTCAATTCATACTGGTAAAAAAAACTCTTTTAGTTCATACTTGTAGTAAAGAAATATATAAATAAAATAGTTATTCAAACTATTAAATACAAAATTTAAATGATTTATGTAATTACAAATATGGCACATTTACCTTGTAATTAAATAATTAAATGCAACATGAAATTTTTAATTACAGATTAAATAATTATAATTTTGTTGTTATAATTATGAATTTCATTCCATCTAATATGTAAACACTCAATTCATACTTGTTATTTTGTTGCAATATTAACTTGTACATCATACAAATTTAAACAGTTTAAACAGAAAAATATACTACTAATGTTCAAAATTTTAAGCAAACTACTCTTACTATCAATTAAAAGTAATTATTTATTAATAATGAATAAATAATCTATTTAATGATATTTAATTTTTTTACATTATTTAATTAGTATTTATTATATATAATAAATTTATTAACCATTTTTTATTGTAAAAATATTGTCATATATAAGTTAAATTGAATTAAAATTAAAATATATTAAAAATTTAAAAAAACGTTTGTTAACTTCAAATATTTCACATCGGAATTTGTTGTTTTATACCTAGATATTGCGGCCTCAACTTCAATTCTGTCTTTTCTCTCTCTTCTCTTCTCTGTTTTTTTTTTTTTTTTTTTTTTTTTTTT
>Ga0099824_1007884_pt1 | contig 13861 bp, 7 predicted proteins | sample SiratrowhiteBW_FD_76837 | JGI IMG/M metagenome (GOLD analysis project Ga0099824, IMG submission 76837) | Root nodule microbial communities of legume samples collected from California, USA - Siratro white BW | ecosystem: Host-associated > Plants > Roots > Nodule | place: USA: California... | reverse complement strand
TAATAAATATATAAATAAAATACAAGAAAGTTATGGTAGATTTTAATGTAGTGTCATTTGGCTTAATAAATTTTTGTTTGCACCAGGTTATTATTTTCACTATTTTTATTTGAGTTCTTTTTTCATTTTTTTATTTTTATATTAAATAATTTTCATTAAATCTCCAAAGGGCTATTTGCATCATGCGGATTTTTATTTTAATCTTTGGATTGAATTACTAAATGGTCGTTCGCGTCATAGGAGTTAATTCGATAAGTTTTAATTTTGTTTGGATTATCAAAAGGCCGAACGCGTCTACGATATCCATATTAAAATCAATTTCTAAAAGTATAAAAAATACAAAATTTCAAAACAAAAAAAAATATTAAATTCTCAAAACAACTCATGTATCTTTTAGAACTACGTATTCTCTGATTCTTCACTCATTGAGGATGTTGATACGTAGGAGCAAGGTCAATCCTTGTCGGGTCCTTTAATTTAAAAAAATATTTTTTTAATTGCACTTTAATTATATTTTTGGGAAAAAATAAACATTTTATAAATCACATTTGATTCTGTTCATTTGATTAAAGGTACTCTCTTAGGACAGGCGCTGTGGGACGCTAATACCTTCTCCACGCGTAACCGACTCCCGAGCTCATCTCTAGTTCGCAGACATCTCCTTATTCTTTTTTTGGTTTTCCATAGTTTTCCATAATAAACTATGGTGGCGACTCTATCTCTTTCTTTTCATTATTTTTTATTTATTTATTTCTTTTTCGGATCGCCACATCTGTCGTGATTTATCTGTCGCGACAATGTTACTATGTTAGTAGTGGAGCCCAACTTGCACAAAATGCATTTTTGCCTCTTTGCTCTCGAGTTTCTCCCAAGCCGAGCTCATGTGGCTGAGCCAGACTTGCCTTTAGTTGCCATTTTTTACTTGTTTTTCCCACTTCTTCAAGGCTTCAATCCTACTTTTTCTCATTCAATATTTTCCTAATCAATTTCACCAAAATACATTGAATTAGTATCAAATCCTTATTTTGACTCTCACAATCAATTATTAATAAAAAAACTACTTAGAATTAAAAATAAAAGTTTAAAGTGTAGGAAGAGTTGATTTTTGACCTAAAAATGGATCAATAATATCATATAAATTTGCTCTTTCAATTAACCACTGTAAGTTCTTACTACTCCTTCTAATTAATCATCACAATTCAAATGCCAAACAAGAAAAATAGGGAAAAGTGACATATACATACCAAAAATACCATTGCATTAATATAAGATTTAGTTCAGAAAAGCTTTACTATTTTTAGTAGCTTATTCCAAAGTGATTATAACATTATTAGCCTACATCTTCTGTATCGGAGATGGAATCTAGGAAGTAACATTTGTCTAACACTTAGTGTTTTAACTTATATTTAAGTCTCGTTAATTATGTGAAAACATTCAACTCATGTTCTTAAACATTCATAAATAGAAACTGCAGGACAATCATTAAGAATAACACTAAGAACAAATGTGGCAATTAGAGTATGACTTGTCAGGATAGATAAGCACATACGCATAACAATTAATAAAAGACAATACTTCAACTCATATAAATCCCCAAGGAATTTAATCCTCCATAAACAGACATGTCAAATATAATACACATGATCATGGTCCTTCCTATAATAAGGGAAATCAAATAACATCAATAAAATTATTATTAACGAAGATCTGCAATTTAACTTATTATGAAAACTGAGTTCTCAATAATTTCACTCAAAAACCATGGTTCAATAAAATATTCAGAAAATATCAAGTTAAGAGAACATTTTCAGGTAGAAATATTTTTATATGTTGTGACGCTTAGCGGTACATCACCAAAAACACAAAAACAATTAGCACAACATACATGCATATCTCATTTTCCTTACCTTAGAAGTTTGGAGTAGAATCTCTATACTTTCCTCACAAGTTTTCCTCTTATGTTTTTTCCATTATATTTTTACTAAATTCCTTTTTGGTGTGTTTTGAGATGTTCACCAACACTTTTATTTATAGAAGCACGATAATTGTTGTTTCTTTGGCTACAAGTAACTGTATAGTTATACCTCGATTGATCTTTATTGATCTAGTTAGGTTAAAGTTTCAAAGAGATAAATGTCTAGATATGAAATATCTCTGATCAACAATAGAAAACGGGATCCATATAATCTCATCCTCGAAACTCATTCTTCTATTCATCAAAGCCCTGTAAGGCTAGGTAAGCAAATAAATCTTATTATTTCCAATCGTCTAAAGGAAATGGTTGTTTTATATCGTCTACAACATATAAGGGTTTATTTATCTGGTCACTTGTTCTTTCATAAGTTTTCTTCTTCTATTGTGTTCCAACACCTTGTTCTGCCCTCTTTCTTATGCATCATCTAATGACTACAAAACATCCTTAAAAAATAAAATCTTTTGTATCTTTAAATGTAGTTGACTATACACACATCTCCTTTCATCTAAGATAAAAGATTCAAATATTGATTCTCTTTCTAAACTGATTAGACGAAGTAGTTTACAATGTTAGATGATTTTTCATAATATTTATAATATTGTAAATTAAGGAGACATTATATCTAGTGGACTAAGGATCATGTTATACCAAGTAGAGTTGTGTAAATGTTAGGCTGAGTAATACTGGGTTCACCTCTTCCCAAGTCGGGTTCTCCCCACCTCGTATCAAGTCAAATAGGACCTAGATGAGTCGAGCGTACTGAAGAGCAAATCTAGTTCTAAACTACATTAAGTTAAGTCATCTTGAGTCAAGTTAAGTTAGGCCAAATCAAATTGATCCACCTTAAGTTGAATCGACTTTAGTTTTCTTCAAACCAAGTTAAATAAAAACTACTTCAAAAAAGAATTAAGTTGATTCCCTTAAAATATTATATATTAAAAATGTTCATTCATTGTTGAAAACTTTATCTTTTATATTTTAAAATACTAATTTAAAATATTTCTAATTTTTATTTCATATTTAGTCAATATAATATTTTAATGGGACTAAAAACATAAGAAGAAGAATGATTATAGAAAAATTAGAAGATATGGAAGTATAAATTTTAGGGTGACAACGGAATCAAACACGTGTGAGTATGATAATATTTGTTCCGTCTACAAGTAAAAGTTCATACTTCAACCTTAATATTAGATATATATGAAATTTGTGTATTATTTTTATTTGTTGTATAACGAGTATACTTATACTCATCAAAATCTATATTAAATATTTTTATTTGAAAATTAAAAATCAAATAGAAAAATAATATTATAATAATTTAATATAAAAAAGAATATATATTTTATTCTCTTCAATTCCAAATAACAATGAAAAGAATATAACTAAAAAAATCAAAATAAAGTACAAATTATAATAAATAATAATAACTATTATTATTATAACACTAATTGTAGGTAGAAAGCTTTATTAGTGTCATGACTAGTGTGATTTATTTGGACATTAATTTAGGTTGAATTTTTATAAAATTAAATTAGATTTACTTGATAATGTTTATTAAAAGAAATATTGTTTTAGAATAATAATTTTAAAAAACGTTATATACGCATATTTAAATTATTAATAACAATATATAATATTTCAGTTTATATATACATCTTCTATTTTTATTTACTTTTGATTGCAATTTAAAATTTTAAAGTTTAAAAACAAGAATAGTGCAGATAAACACTCCTCACACAAGACAACTTCACACTATGATTATATTTATGTTCTTCTTTTATGTAAATATAAAATTTGAATAACTAAAATTGAAAAATAATTAAAATCTGATCAAAGATATTATTTTAAATGATTTATTATCTATTTTTATAGAAAAATTATTAATAAGATTTAAAATTTAAGGTTTAGGATTTAAAGTTTAAAATAATATTTAAAAAAAAATTATCATATTATTTTTTTTTTCTAAAACTCTATAATTGTTTATCGTCAAAATTTTGTGTCTGTATCTCTCTCATCTTAAATATACACAAATTTAAGCATAACTACACTGTTTATGAAAATACAACAAACACAAAATTATTACATGTACATTATGTGAAAATTGAGGTAAATTTCTGAAATTAGTGTAATTTTTTTTTGAAATTTCCAAAATGGTGTATTTTTTATTTTATTTCCAGATATGAGTAAATCGTGTATTGTGAATAAATCGTTCTACTATTGTACGATTTAATTTAAGATATATCAAATTGTGAGAAGATAACACAATTTAATTAAAGGAATTAATTTGTGAAATAAAGGTACAATTTTAATTAAGTAATTAATTGATTAATTGAAATCGTTAGGCTACTGCAAGAGTTTAGGATGATTAATTCTCCCACCTTTCCTCTCCTATTTTTCCATGATGTACTGGGTTGTGCACATAAAATTAAATTAAAATTAATGCATAGTGATAAAAAGGTTTTATAAATTTTAATGAAAATGAAAAGTACTTTCACTCTTTTTTTTTCTTTTATAAAAATTCTAAAACTTATTTATATTTTTTTCCTTTTTAAAACTACTTATGCTCTTTTTTTTATATAAAAATAACTATTGTTGTAATTTTATAAAAAAATCCCAAACTATTTCCCTTTTTTTTTCTTTTGTACAAATTCCCAAACTTACAAATTATCTATGTAAAAAAATATAAAAAAGAGTGGAAGTATTTTTAAGAAGGAAAAAAATGTAAATAAGTTTTAGAAATTAATCAATTCAAATAATTTAAATTTTCTCTATATAATAAACCATTCAAATTAAAATATGTAACTTTTCTTCATATTCTTCCATTCAAATTAATTTCACATTTATTTCAATTACTTAAATGACAATTAATTAATTTGGATGACTACATTTTCATTTTCATCAAAATTTCTAAAACCATTTTATCATTATCACTATGCATTAATTCTAATTTAATTTTATGTGCACAATTCAATAAAACATAGAAAAATAGGAGAGGAAAGGTGAGAGAATTAATCATCCTAAACTCTTGCAGCCTAAGGATTTCAATTAATCAATTAATTACTTAATTAAAATTAAAATCGGACCTTTATTTCACAATTTCATTCCTTTAACTAAATTATATTATTTTCTCACCATTTCATATATCATAAATTAAATCGTGCTAATATAACAATTTACCCATCTCAAAAAATAAAATAAAAAATATACCATTTTAAGAATTTACAAAAAAAATTACACTAGTTTTGAAAATTTACCAAAAATTGAACAAGATCCATTCCCATGGTTACTATCTTATAGTACCAAAGACATACAAAATCAAGAATCTAATTTCTTTATAACTTTAAGGAATTTAATTAAAAATTTTCAAAATATAAAAAAAAAACTCATTTAAACCTCTCACAATAATGCGAGACTTAATTATTTGCTTAACCACCACTCTTTTTATATTTATTTTAGTTAAATTAGTTTAAAGACCAAATTAACAAATAAGTATTTCTTTGATAAACTTTGCGAATATTTATAGAACAATTGAAAAAAGGAGCCATTTCTGAATACTGAACACGTTATTTGCTTGCATAGCAACGGGTAACAAGTTTCTAATCGTTCCAAACGGAACTTCATTTGCACACCACGTGTTTGTTTATTTGTTTCAGTGACTTCATATAGAATATACGCTGAGACGGAATGTATACGTGGCTCTTGTTTGTGGGGTTTGGCATTCAATAGAATTTTGGGGTGTTTGTGCAACACATGAAGAAGCTTCCTCTGGGTTTCTACAAAAAAATTAGGGTTTTGGGCAGTGGCTAGGATCGTTAGAGATAGCGTGGTTACGAGGGGTTCTTCCTGCACTTCGGTACTTTCTTCCAGCACCTCTATAAATTCTTAAATTTCCAAAACTAACCTCAAGTAAAATATGAAATATCTCAATTACCCTCGTGTAACCTTACATTTCCATATCTTCATTTCATCTCACATCTCCGACGGCATACATAGCAAAAGCGCCGCAGAGAGTCAAGAGCGAGCCATGGTCGGGTGAAGAGCAGCCGTCGTTGTTCACCGTCGTCGTCCACCGTTCCCGTCACTGCTGGTAAAGGTGTGTGTATTGATTGTATTTTTGAGCATTTGTGTATGTGTAGTGTAAATCTTTTGTCTTTCATTCTTAGTCTTTGATATAGCAGCTTTCTCACTATCTGCTATAGCATGGTAGCATTTCTTGAGGTTGCTGTCTGTGACTGGTAATAATAGTCTTGGATAAAAGTAAAAAATATATTAATTGATTTTTAGTTTAATAACTGTTTGTATGTAAGTTTAAAGGTAATTAGATGAATTGAAAGTTATGTTTTATATGATTTTGGTACCTTATATTATTAGAAGTATTTAGGTTGCGAGTGTGTGTGTCTGATTGAAGTAGTTCCTTCACTTTTTCCTCCTATGCTTGCAATTTGAATTTATTTGGCTTCCATTTAATCGAGTTCTTCCTCCAATCCTTGCTTTCCTTTAAAAAGAATTTACAATCATGAAATTCATGGCAATCTTTTCCTTCAACTGTACTTCCTCTGTACAATTTAGAATATTGTCACGATGACAGTGTCTTCAACTGTGCTTGCAGTTTCTTTGGAGTTTGGACATCAATGATAATGATACTAATTGCAAAATCAATTGATAATGGATTTTAAACAGGAAAAAATCATTTAGTGTTAATCTACCATGGCTAGATGGGATGCAATCTTATCTCTTCCAGTACAAAATCCTCCCACATTGGAAATTTCTTCTCTTGACCTAGTGTGGTCAAAAGTGGAAGGTTGGCATGATAAATTAGATAGAGTTGCTCTAATTCCATTTGCTAGAGTTGATGATTTTGTGAGGGGTGAATCGAATAATAAAGAATGTCCTACAAGATTTCATGTTGAAGCAAGGCGTCGACGGTCTCCATCAACACCTTTCAAGCAAAAGGTTGATGGCATACTAGAGTACATTTTGTAAGTTGTAATTGTCTTCACTGGGAATCAGTTATTCGTTGTTATTGTTTTTTTGCATTCTATTGCAGTGTAGAGTTTAATACCATCTCAATGTAGGTATTGGTGTTCCTTTGGTCCTGACGACCATAGAAAAGGTGGCATTGTCCGACCAAGTCGTACTACGTATGTTCCAAAGAAGAAAAATGCAGGTAGACCAAATACCAAGAGAGGTTGTACTTGTCACTTTATTGTGAAGCGCCTTATAGCTGAACCTTCAGTTGCCCTAATCATATATAATGATGATAAGCATGTGGACAAAAAGGGTTTTCCTTGCCATGGTCCGCAGGACAAAAAGGCTGCTGGAACACGTGCTATGTTTGCTCCATATATCTCAGAAGAGCTCCGTCTTCGTGTTTTATCTCTTCTATATGTTGGAGTCTCTGTGGAAACCATTATGCAGAGACACAATGAATCTGTTGAGAGACAAGGTGGTCCATCTAACCGTGATGACCTTTTGACCCACCGTTACGTTCGTCGACAAGAGAGGGCAATCCGTCGTTCTACATATGAGCTAGATGATGATGATGCTGTTAGTATAAGCATGTGGGTCGAAAGTCACCAAAATCAGGTTTTTTTCTACAAAGATTTCTCTGATTCAGATCCATTTACTCTGGGCATTCAAACAGAGTGGCAATTACAACAACTGATTAGATTTGGAAACCGAGGTCTTCTTGCCTCAGATTCAAGATTTGGTACAAATAAATTACAGGTTTGTTGCTTTCATTTTCTCTTGATTTGAAGAAACCAAAAACATATTTGCTTTGATTTAGTTCTAAAAGCAAGCACGCTGGTAATTTTTTTTCCAGTATCCCATTCATAGTCTTCTGGTGTTCAACTCAGACAAGAAAGCTATTCCAGTAGCATGGATAATAGCACCAAGGTTTTCAAGTTTGGATGCACATCGATGGATGAGGGCTCTTTACAATAGAGTTTACACCAAAGATCCTACTTGGAAGTTGGCTGGCTTCATAGTAGATGATCCATTGTATGATATTCTAGCAATCAGGTTGGTTCAAAATTTATCTGCTTTTTGCTTCTGTTAAAGGTAGTATTCTTTTAATGTTGAATAAGTATAGAAATGCATTGCAAACTTTTATTTTTTGAGTGGCGTATTCCTGTTTCTGCTTTCTTTGTTCAAACCAAAATTAATCTTTTCATATTTTTAAATACTTTTGGTCCTGTGGCTTATTATTGTAAAAACTCAAATTGTGTGCTTGTTTGGGAAATAATTGCTCCTAGAAAGTGTCTTTGATGCTGTTAAGGACCTTGTAGGGTTGTGCTTTACTGCACCAGTTCAAGGAATTTATTTTATCACAACCTCTTTGCTAACAAGTACGTATATTCTATCTTTTTTCAGGGATGTGTTTCAGTGTACAGTAATGATAAGTTTCTGGCGGATTCGTCATTTATGGCATAAAAACTTAGTAAAGTGCTTGAAATCTGATATGCAAATAAAGATATCCAGACGGCTTGGGTCGATAGTGGATAAGATTTGCCGCCTTCAGGGAAACATGTCACTCTTTGAAGAATTCATGGAAGAGTTTGTTGAAGAATCCAAATTTATGGACTATTTCAAGGCCACCTGGCATCCTAGAATAGGTTAGTAATAACTAGATAGTGGAATGCGATTTATTGTCTAATGAAATTGAGAAATAAAAGTATGCCAACAATCTATTATAACTGTTCTTGTTCTTATTAGATTTATGCCCTGTAAAGGAATACGAGATCAGCGTTTACTTTGATACTAGTCTGTGCTCTAATTAAATGCTGAAATTTTGATGTCAAAATTATGTATACACGAAAAATGTCATTGTAATTGTGGGTAAAAGATTAGTTTTGTTTTTCAACTTAATTTGAGACGATCATTTCTAAGGTTATGAAAAAGCTATTAATAGTTAATGATGTTTATAGCAACAATATATTATTCTTTAAAAATAATTGAGAGAGTAGTCACTCACTGACCTATTTATAATATAGCATATAATAGAATCCGTTAGCTATCCCAGTTATTAAACTTCATTTCTCAGATACGCATAGAGAGGCAAATTATATTTCTCAAGAAGATGGTAATGATTTTTCAAAATAATATCGATACATTAATATTATGGTAAAGATTTTGTTACCATGACGACAAAGAGTTGGTCAACTTGATTGATGCCAATATATTATCGTGATCATGTTCGGATATCTACATAATTTTAGTAGTAGAATATGTTCAAAAAATTATATGTGCAATGATGTAATGTTCAAGGCTTCTTATCCGAATACGTGCATGGTCTTTTACTTACTGGTTTACTCTTGTTGGGTGGGTAAAACCACTGCATATTTTATACTTATTAACTGGTTGTGACTGTTGCTGTTTGTTTTGTTCAACTTATTATATTGGCAGCATGCTATTTCCTAAATATTTGTCTGTCAATGTAATGTCAATCAGGTTAAGGATAAAATCATAATGTTTTTAGGGTATATTTTTATAATATGAATTTGTTATTGTAACATTATGTACATTGAAATTACTTTGTCCCTTTGATATAGGAGCATGGATCAATGCACTTCAAACTCTTCCTCTTGCTAGCCAAGAGTCTTGTGCAGCTATGGAATTTTATCACAACCAATTGAAGATTAGGCTGTTGAATGAGAAAGAAATTGGTGTTTATCAGCGGGCCGATTGGTTGGTCGACAAGTTGGGTACAAAAGTCCATTCTTATTTCTGGCTAGATGAGTACTCGGGAAAAGATGATTTTGCACGATACTGGAAAAATGAATGGATGAGTGGTTTGACATCATGGCGCAAAGCACTGAAGATTCCAGACACTGATGTCTCAATAGAAGATGGATGTGCTAAGGTTAGTGATCAAGATGATCGAGATAAAGCTTTTGTTGTATGGAATACTGGTTCAATGTTGAGCATTTGTGATTGTAGTTGGGCACAAGATGGCAACCTTTGTGAGCATGTCTTGAAAGTTCTCAGTATCTGCCGAAAGAGAGGGTCCGTTTTACCATCTGTCACCTTATTTCAGTATCACCAGGCACTGAATAATATGCTGCATTGCCCCCCTTTTGATTCTTTAATTCGTGATCACGCTGTGTCATTGGCAGTTTCAGTTCAGAAGCAGTTAAATACTCTACTGGATGAAGAAAGTGTCCAGACTGTCACGAACCCTATGGAGAAACGGATCGATATTGATATTCCACTGGAAAGTTTCAGTGCTGTCTCTGGTAGCCGGGCTCAGGACTTAGTTATTAGGAAGCATGTCATCAGTAATGTTTTATCTTTGGATGGTGGTGAGGATAGACATGATTCAGATGAAGCCCCTGGATGTGCAAGTGCAATGCATGATGTGGCAGATCAGGGTGAGGATGGAGTTATCACTAGAAGTGGCGAACGTTTTGAGAGTGCTGGAGTGGACAGTTTGCCTGCTGACATGGATGTTGATCCACCATCAATTTGTGTTTACCCTCCTGGCTTGCACCCTGTTGATGGTACCATTCCAAATGACACTTTGCAAGAGAACAAAGAGCAGGGCTTGGCTACAACAGGAAATGAGATTTCAGCTTCCCAAAGTGGTGCTTTTTCTAATTATAAGATTGAAGATAATATTTTAGATGAAGGTGGTAAAGATTGTGCTATGGATGTGGATCCCCCAACCTTGGCTACATCCTCATCAACAGCACAGGATGTGAAGCATTGTGAAACACATGAAAAAGGTGTCAATGGGGGTTCCTAGAGCAATTTCTTGCACTAAGGATTCTGATAGTTGATATGGGTGAAAATTCAGGTACCATCAAGGAGGATGTGAATTTGGGTTCAAATACCTGAAATTAAATCATGAATCAGAACACATATTAGAGCTATAGATGCCAATAACGATAAATTTTGATACACACTCTGTAAAGATTTTTCGTTGTTAAGCAATTAGAAAATCATAATGACAAAAGTCAATTTTTATTATTTAATTATGTGACAACCCATAATTGAATGACAATGTATGGGACTTAGTCTCGTAGTGTATTTCAATTGTGAGGTGCATAAAGCTGTCAATGGAAATTGCTGAATTGATGATACCTTCGCATCTATTAAATCAAAAGGGCATGTCATTATTGCCTTACAAGATTTTTTATTGGTACAATTAAAGTGTTATCATAAATTTGAACTTACTTCAACAACACCTTAAGCCAAATATTCTAAATGATTGTCTACAAGTGCTGGAAAAGGAGCTGATGGTTCTTCTTTCTCATCCATAATGGATCTTGATAAAGATTTTTACATTGTGTTACGGACTTAATGACTCATCTGCGCGAGGGAAATCTTCTTCCTCTTTTGATCCAATCCGTAGATATAATTAGATTTTTTCCATGGAGAAAATAAAAAGATTAAATATTTTTTTATAGACTAAAATTTACTCATGTATATAAACTAAAGTTCTAATAAAAAAGGTTGAATAAAAAAACTCAAGCAAATCATTTTGGTCAAAGCAGGGAAGGCTGACATTGGAGGAATTGTTGGAGATCAACAAGGCAGAGTCCTTTTTTCTAGAGCTTATGCCACTTTTCCATCTTTACTAATAGCTTTGTATGTGTATTTTTCAATTAGTTCATTTCTAAAATTTCTATATTTTAAAATAATTGAGAAAAATAATGAAAACATGTTTCTCATCTCAATTCTTTTTTATACTTTACTATTTTAATTTCTTTACCTTTTTTCTGTTATTGTTTTCAATTTTTGTCATTTAAAAACATGTTAATTATGTAACAATCAAGGACACTACTAATTTAACATAATTGTCACGTGTATTTGATTTAGTAAAATATAATTGTAGTTTCTTATATTTTTTTTTCATAAAATGCACTTTTAGTTCTCCAACATTTTCTCCACTAACATTTTTTTTATTGTTAAGTAACAACGTTAACTACAAATTTTAAGAGCGACATTGATGACTTGATGATTTAACATTGTTACTTCATGACATAGACAAAAAAATGATTAAAGAACCAAGACAGATTACAGTTTCGTTAAGGAAATAAAAAAATAAAAATTCATGAAACATTTGAAAGAAAAAAAATGATATTAAACCTTCTTCTAAATTAAAACTCTGACCCATTTACTCCCTCGAGGTAAATAGTTGAAAGTATGATTCTATTTGGATAAACATTTTAAATACCTAATGTGGTACTATTTATGGTTTTTTTCTTACTTAGCTCTGTACCTTTTTTTTATCAATCTTAGTTTTTTCAACTATAAAATCATTAAATCATGATGTGACAATCAAATTTATAGTCATACTAACATTCATAGTGTATACAAACAAATTAATAAATAAACAAATTTGAAGGTATAGTGCAAACAAATAAATTAGATGGTTTAGTCTAAAGGAATAGACTAAATGAATTAGGATAAGAAAATAAGGTAGACAGTTTAGTATAAATAAATAGATTAGACTATCTAATATAAAGAAACAAATTAAATAATCTAAAATAAATAAATAAACTAGAAGGTTTAGTGTAAACGAAAAAGAATTAGACAGGTTAATGTAAACAAATAAGCTAAACGGTCTAGTGTTAAAAAACATACTGTATGATATATATGGTATAAACAAACTTATTAGACGGTCTAGAATAAACAAATAGACTAACAAACAAACTAGATCTAGTTTGTTTGTTTACTAGTCTATTTGTTTACACTATACCGTCTAGTTTGTTTATTTACACTGGACCATTTGTTTACTTACACTAAACCATCTAGTCAGTTTTTTTAACATTAGACCGTCACTAGTTTATTTATTTACACTAAACCATATAGTTCATTTTCTAAACTAGACTTTCTAGTCTGTTTGTCTATCATATATTGTCTAGCATGTTTGTCTACATTAAACTATATAATTTGTTTTTCTTTCTTTACGATTGATTGTCCTTTTTGTTTGTTTACACTAGTCCTTCTAATTTATTTGTTTACACTGGACCACCTGATCTATTTGTTTACACTGGATCATCTAGTTTATGTGTTTACATTAGGCTTTCTAGTCTGTTTGTTTATACTAAATGATCTATTTTGTTCTTCTTACACTATACTGTATAGTTTGTTTCTTTACATTAGGTATAGTCTGTTTGTTTACCTTAATGATTTATTATGTTTCTTTATATTAGGTTGTCTAATCTATTTCTTTACACTAAATGGTTTAGTCTATTTGTTTACAATAGATCATCAAGTATGCTTCTTTAACACTAGACTGTCAAGTTTAATTATTTACACTATACTGTCTAATTTATTGCTTATAATAAATAGTTTAGTATATTTCTTTACTCTAGATCATTTAGTCTATTTATTTATCCTAAAGTGTATAATTTATTTGTTTATACTAAATTGTCAAATATATCTTTTTATATTAAACCGTTTAGTGCGTTTGTGTATACTAATTTTTTATTTTTCAATAAAATAGCTATAACAACGAGGCTTACTCTTATCTTCTGATACACCAACTAATTTCAACTTTTTAAAAATAATACATTGAACTTTAATTAAATTCTTAAAAAGATTAAAAAACAACGCACTACATAATCCATATGTGTAAGGCGTACAAAACTTTAGTTTAATTTAAAAAGAATACAATTATATCATTGACACGACTTAAGTTTAAATCACATTATATTAAAATCGTACAATCTTGAATTTAAATATAAAAAAATAATAACGATGTTTCGTGAATTTAAGTATTATAAGATTTTCACTGTTTTAATCATATTTAATATTTTTATTTTAAAAATACTTTTATCTTCTAAATTTAAGTATCATTTTTATAAAATGTAATCGAGGGTAATTTGAAAAATTATTTAATAAACTTGAAAGTAGTTATTTTATTTATATTTA
>Ga0099824_1007882_pt1 | contig 13862 bp, 20 predicted proteins | sample SiratrowhiteBW_FD_76837 | JGI IMG/M metagenome (GOLD analysis project Ga0099824, IMG submission 76837) | Root nodule microbial communities of legume samples collected from California, USA - Siratro white BW | ecosystem: Host-associated > Plants > Roots > Nodule | place: USA: California... | reverse complement strand
TAAACTCCTTAGGTTTACACTTGTAGATTAGGTGTTTGTGCAAATGCTTATGTAGAAAATTATGAGCAGAATGTGTTAGATGTATTGTGTCATAGAGTGTGCTTTTGTGTGCCTTTTAATTTTGCAATTTTGAGTTCCTTAATTCATTATTAGATCACTAGTGAGTTTTTTCGAGTCATAATACTCCTATATGTCTTGAAGTTTGTTCAAAAATTCCTTAGAATCCATAGGTTTCTTGACTCTATTCTGAAACTGTTTGCATCTTTGATCACTGACTTGGATGATTTACTGCCACTGGATTCTTACGTGTTTTCAAGTGAAATTTTGAGAGAGGCTTTGTTAAGATATTAAATATGTTGTGTTGAAAAGGCGCATTCAGATTCAAAATACAACAAAATATATAAATTGAAAAAGTCGAATGCTGTTGATGTTTAGAATTCTAACAGAATGTGTAATTGTTGTGCCTCTGTGATTGAATTACTTCATCTAATCTAGTGACCGTAATTCCTCAAATTTGGAGTGATCATAGTTTGAGATGTTAGGAATGTATGGTAAAAATTTGGTGATCTAATTCCAAGTAATCGGACTGTGACAAATTTTTTAAACATTGTTGCCGGATAACTTTTGGAATTGGAAAAATTGCATTACTGTGTTGATGATTTGCTCTCTGTAAAAAAATTACTGCACCTTATCCAGTGACTATTTTGTGCTAAATTTTTGTGTGAAATAAGTTCAATATGTTGAGAATATGTGGTAAAAAGTTTGTGCAAAAATTTGTTCTGGATTAGTCACAACAATGCTTTGAATCAAGACTGTAGGAGCCTAAGTGTCAGAGAAAAAAAAAATTAGAGAAAAAAAATGTGAAACAGAAGGCTCTCGGTCCTGAATATTTTTAGGAGGATTCCAGTGCTGTTTTGAGCCAAATTTTTGCAAGGAGTTTTGTTTAAGTGTTGAGCAGTTGAGATAAAAATTTTGTGCAAAAATACATTGCAAATTGCTTACCATAAATTGCACAAGTGACGCTGCCAGAGAATTAGCGTATGAACTGAAAAACTGCCACTGTACTGAAATTGCTCACTGTGTTGGATTTAGTCCGAGCGCAATATTGGTACTTAATTTTTGAAATTTGGAGTGGACGTTTCTTACTGTGTTGTGAGTTTGTGGTTAAAATTTCAAGACAAAAGGAGAACTATACCGATTACCATAAATCAAGCACATACTGCTGCCAGGAATGAATTCTAGTCTTTTCTTTGCTGTTTCTTAATCTACTCTAGAGCCATTCCTAGATTATCTTTTAAGTGCTAAACTTCCATTCTAAGCCTTAATTTCTTGATTGTCATTTCTAATTACATTCCTTTGAGTTTGTCATCTTATAATCCTTTGAGTTGTGCTATTCAAATTAGCTTTTATTGCTTTGTATTTTATTACCTCATGGTGAATTAGTATTTTGGTGAAGCACTTGAGTTGAGTTGAGGCCAATACATCAAGAGCTGAACTTCCAAGCACTATTGGAGAATGATTCACAATGAGAAATGCGGTAATGCTGCAGAAAATTTTTCTTGAACAAAGTACACCAAAGGAGTGATACACTAGTGTGGCAAATTTACAAACACAAGGAGTGCATATTTTGGGAATTTTGATTTTCAGCAACATTTTCATTGTATTCAATTGAGTTGTAATTTGCAAAACTCTTTTTCATTAGTGGAATAATTCAAAACGTGTAGACGGTGAAGTGTTTCTAAGGTCCTTGGTGCCAAAGAACTTCACCTTAGGACTCGGCTAGCTTTAAGTTTTCAAGCATTAGCTTTACTTCTTTTTGTTTCTTTCCAATTGTGCAAACCGACTAGTTTCATTCTTTGCATTGAGTCGCCTTCATTTGCGACTTAGTGGACTCATTGTAAGAATGACTAGAAAGGTCCATTGGACAAGGCTCTGGCAAGGAAAGTCTTGGTACTTAAGCCGTCCTAGTGACGCACCTCACTTTCCTGGGAGACCCCTAGTGTGCTAGACTAGTTTGTCTTATCTTGAGAGCACTTCTTCACAAAATTTAAGATCTCGACATTCCTTTCACCATAGTGGCAATGAGTCTCAGGACAATACATCAGATTCTCTTGAAATTTTTTTTGGAAAAACTTCGGATTATGAAAATGAACGCTAATGTACAATTTCCTATTATGGCGGAAGAGTTAAAGACCTTAAAGAAGAAGGATCACCAGTATAAATTGAAAACTAGTTCATCCAAAAAATATTATTATTCTGATAGTGAGAATGAAAAACCCAAGCAGAATAGCATGAGAGCAACTGATCACTATCAGCCTGACCTTTATCACCACCCCAAGAAAGAAAGAAAACCTAAAGAAACTAGAGTAGATCTTCCTCATTTTCATGGTACTAATGTCATAGATACATTCTTGGATTGGGAGATGAAGGTGGAACAATTGTTTGAGTGTTATGATGTGAGTGAAGAAAGGAAAGTTCCCCTAGCCACTCTTAGTTTCCAAGGTCATGCATTGCATTGATGGACTGCCTTAGTGAGGGATAAACTTCTTCATCATGAACCGACCATAGTGTATTGGAATGATCTTAAAAGTGCCCTTAGAAGAAGACATATTCCTTCATACTATCATAGTGAACTCATGGACAAACTTCATAGGCTTAATCAGAAAAACATGAGTATTGAAAAATATAGGCAGAAAATGGAATTGTATATGATGAGGGCAGGAATTAGAGAACTTGAAAATGTAACTGTGGCTAGATTTTTAAATGGATTGAATATAGAAATAAGAGATAAAGTAGAAATTCTCCCTTATAGGGATTTCCATGACTTAGTGCAAATTTGTATAAAGGTTGAACAACAAGTTTTGAGAAAAGGCACAAGTTAAAGTTCCTACTCTGACTCTTATTCCAAGACTAACTATGAGAGAAAGGGAAAATCTTTAAGCGAAAAACCAAGAGAGAATCCCACCAAAGCCATAGTTCAAGAGAGTGGTAAGAGAGAAGAGGAGAAGAAGAAGATAAAAACAATAAAAAGACTAGAAAAACATCTAGCTCACTTAGGTTATGAATTTAAAGGGATAAAACTTATAGAAGAAAAATTAAATAGAATGATTCACAAGGAAAAAGAGAAAAAAGAAAAAGAGCGGAAAGAAAGACGAGAGAGGAAAGAACAAGAAAGACAAGACAAATGTTTGTCTAGAGCTGAACCAGACATTGATATAAAATCCTCTTCTTTAGAACCATCTTGTCAGAAGTTGAGTGAACCTTTGTATGGAGCTGAAATAGATGTTGACTCCTCTTCCATAGAAAAATCTTGTGAGGAGTTAGTTGAAGAGAAACCATTGTCTAGGGATATCGACACAAACTCCTCTTACACAGAAAAATTTAGTGAGGTCGACACAAACTCCTCTTACATAGAAAAATTTAGTGAGGATATATTTGTATAACAATCTTTGTCTGGGGCTGAGATAGACATTGGCACAAAAACCTCACTCATTGAAAAACCTTGTGAGCTGCTTGAAATTAAACAAGAAGATCAAAATATTAGGCAAACTCATAGGGTAGAAAAATATTCAAAAATAAAAAATAAAAGTATCCTTCAGATCATCTATCCAGGTTTAACATCAGGTAAATGGTACATTAACCTGGGAAGACAGGTTCGTTTCATTTGCATTTTTAAATGTTATGAGAAAATGTCATTTGTTTTACTATTTTCATGTTTTTATAGGATGGTGTTTGATCCTGGAGGAAATTATGAATAAATCAACAATAATAAAGCTTCTGTCCGTAACACATTGTATGATCTGGGGCAAAGGGAGGGGATGATGGAGTACGCCCTAGTGACATTAATCAAAGAATAAAGAGGACAAAGAGCCAGAGGGAGAATTAAGAGCTTTCTAGAAGATTGGGCCCATCTCATCCAAGTAGCACAAAGAGCTCTCTCCTTGTGCCACTTGTCACCACCTTGTGAGAGCCTTGGAGTGCAAGCTAGGTTTGGAAAGCTTGTCATAGAAGCTAGGGTTAGAAGCTTGTCTTATAAGCTAGGGTTATAAGCTTGTCTTATAAGCTAGGGTTTCTAGACCTAGCTTCTCCCATACCCTACCTAGATAGCTTGCATGGGAAGCTAAGTAGCTCATCCTTTCTTCTATAAATAAGAAGTCTAGGAACCTCTCTTGTAGACTTGATTTAGTAATGAAATGCTGCCAAATTTTCAGCATATTGCCTCAAGTTCACATTGAGTTTCTTCTCCTAGAAGCTAGAAGCTCTCTCTTGAAGGTTGGCCCAACCTCCTTTAAGGCTTTCACTATCTACTTCACCAAAACCTCACCAATCTTCACCTTCACGCTTCTTTTCATGGTGAATCCTTCCATATCCATTGCTTCTACATCATGAGGAGCTCCTCCCATGCCATTTGTTCAGTGCAACAAAGGTTCAACATGCGCTACATCCATGGGATCTTGCGCAAGAAGCTAGATCACCTAGGAGCCTCTCCATCACTAACCCTAATGCGCCTAGGGTTTTTATTTACGACAAATGAAACTATTCTATGTTTACTAAATTTACAAATTTTAACAAGGAATCAAATTTGTCAACATTTTTAATTCAACTGGTGCTTCTGATTCCCCTTGTTCCTCTATGTGTCTTGCCATGACTCTAGCGATAGGACATTGTTTGGACCTTCTTCCATCATCCTCTCCCTCTTGAACAGGATTTGTCCTCAAATCTAAATCATTTTCCTTATCATCAGTACTACCTGTAAAAGGAAGTAAGTCAGTGACATTAAAGGTAGTGTGTAGTTTACAATAATCATTAGGCAAATCTAACTGGTAAGCATTATTATTGATCTTTTTGAGGATTTGAAAGGGTCCATCACCACAAGGGTTGAGTTTTGAGTTTCTTTGTTTTGGAAATCTATTTTTTTTCTCAAATGGAGCCAAACCCAATCACCTTCCTCAAAGATTATCTCCCTCTTCCCCTTATTATTTTACTTAGCATATTTTTCCCTTTGTTTGTATTTGTATTTTAACCTTCTCATGTAACTTCCTCACAAAATCAACCCTTGATGCCCCTTCTTTATGAATAAAATCTTGTAGATTGGGTAAAGGTATTAAATCCCTGGGTATGAGAGGGTTAAAACCATGTACAACTTCGAAAGGTGAAAGTTGAGTAGTTTTGTGAACTACTCGGTTGTAAGCAAACTCAATATGGGGTAAGTACCCATCCCAAGATTTGTTGTTTCCCTTCAAGATAGCCCTAAGCATAATTGATAAAGATCTATTTGCAACTTTTGTTTGTCCATTCATTTGAGGATGACATGAAGTAGAAAACTTAAGTATAATTCCTAACTGTGCTGAGAGTGTCCCTAGAAATGGTTAATAAACTTTGGATCTCTATCTGAAACTATGATTTTGGGTAACCCATGAAGTTTGACTACATCCCTTAAGAAGAGTTTGGAGATGTTTCTTGCATCATATATCTTGTGGCAGGGAATAAAATGAGCCATTTTGCTAAACTGGTCTACTACCACAAAAATAGAATCCTCATAAGGTGCACAAGCAATTGGCAAAGGTGTATACCATCCATGAGGCATAACTCTAGACTTAGCTTGTAAACAAGCAATGTAATTTAAAAAATACCTCTGATGTCTCGTCTCATGTGAGGCTATAAAATTTTTCTTTTAACATGTTCAAAGTCTTTTCTACCCCCAAAATGTCCCATGAGACCACCTTTATGTGTTTATTTTATAAGGATTTTTCTATGTGAACTAAGGCATATACAAAGTTTTCCTTCTTTAAAAAGATACCCTTGATTTACACAGTAACCTCCTTGAGGCTTTGTTTGACACTTAGCAAAGATAGATGAAAATTCAGGATCTTGGCTATACATTTTAGTTATGTTATTATATCCAACAATCTGGGCTTCCATTTTAGAAAATAGCACATGTCTACGAGACAATGCATCAACAACCACATTTGTTTTTCCCTTCTTGTATTTGATTACATACTGAAACTATTCTAGAAATTCCATCCATTTAGCATGCCTTTTATTTAATTTATGTTGACCCTTTAGATATTTAAGTGACTCATGGTCACTATGAACGATGAACTCTTGGGACACAAGGTAGTGTTCCGAAGTTTGAAGCGCCCTAACCAAATCATAGAGTTCTTTGTCATAGGTGGCATAATTAAGAGTGGTGCCATGGATTTTTTCACTGAAATATGCAATTGGGTGCCCACTGTAATAAACAACACCTATGCCTATTACTGATGCATCACACTCTAGCTCAAAAGGTTTAAAAAAGTCAGGTAGAGCTAAAATGGGTGTATTGGTGAGTAAGAACTTTATTCTTTGGAAAGCTTTTTCTTTTTTTTTTCTCCCTAATGGAATGTAACATCTTTGCTAACCAACTCATTGAGAGGTGAAGCTAGACTAGAGAAATTAGACACAAATCTTTTGTAAAAATTGGCAAGGCCATGAAAACTCCTAACTTCTCCTACATTCTTTGAGGTTGGCCACTCTTGGATGGATTTTATTTTGGTGGGATCAACATGGACCCCATTTTTATTCACAATGAATCCTAAGAAAACAACACTATCTACACAAAATGTACCTTTTGAAAAACAAGTTTAGGCTGAGTTCAAGAGAGGGGCGGGGGGGGGGGGGGGGGGGGGTGAGTGAATTGAACTTTCAAAACTTTTCGCAAAAATGGAAAGTATTAAATGTTGAATGAAAATTCTTTATTGAAACTATTGAAAAGTGTTATTCGGAAGTGTACAACAAAAGATCAATAAATTTCATATCAGAATCAATCAGTTGAAACAATATATAGATAAGAGAACAACAAGAAACAATTTACTGAAACACAGAGATAATCAATTAAATACAATGCACAAACTCAAAACAGTTCAGGAATATTCAAAATTATAGCTAGAACCAATAAACAGTAGAACTAGCTAACTGAAATAAGAGTATGTATCAAATCAGTCAAGAACCAGGAAAAACACCAGAATCAAAAGTGGAAGCAATTAATTTAATAGAAATGTAGTTCAGAACTGCCCAAAAACAATCAGATAAACAATGTTGATAGTGAACTGAAGAACAATCACACAACAAGACAATCCAGATTAATAGAAGTAACAAGAAACAACAATTGATTCAAGAAAACAAGTTTTCCAGAAACTCAATCAATTAATCAGTGATTAAATATAACATAAAGCACTTAAATATAATCAAGAACAGATTCAGTCAATTACACAAATGAAATAACAATTCCAGAGAACACAAAATAACACCAGCACGATGAATAATCAAATACGCGTGAGGGGCAATTAATTGAGCGAATAACAACAAATATGATAAAGCTTTCAAGAAGAGAGAAAGAGAGATAAAAAACACCAAGATTTATACTAGTTCACCCTTCCTCAAGGGCTACGTCCAATCCTTTGCCAGCTAGCAAAGAATTTTCACTATAAAGATAAGCAAGATCAGTTTACAACAATACAAACACCGTGCTCCCCGCAAGATACCACTGCTCCCAGCAGCAAACAACCTATTGTACCCCACAGTAAGTCAAAACAATGCAATAAACCACTGCTCAAATCCAATTACAAGACCCTATGTAATCTGGGTATGAAAACCATAATCACAAATTACAAAATCTATGTAATTTGCAACCACTCACTCAGTACAAGAATTATCAAAGATAGTACAAAACAAAAGTGCTTCTATATACAACATAATACAAATGGTTTAACAACACTATAGAAGACTTATCTTTGGTGCAAAACCACAATTGCACAAAACCCACTCAATTCAATGCTCTAAGATTAAAGTTCTTGAGATTGTTCTTGAAGAAAATCGAATGTAATGAGTTCTCAAGGTATAAGCATGTTTTTCTCTCTTATGAAGTCATAAGTGTTCACTCAAAATTCTTAGAAATGTTTTTCATATCAAAAGTTAGTCACAATTTGCGCCCAACCTATCTATAAGCAAATTGGACTTTTAAAACTGTCAAAAATTCAATCGATTGAATTTTCTGTGATTTAAAAGAAAATTTAGTAAGTTGAGTTCTGAAAAACAGTTTACTGATTTACTCTTTAAAAAAATGTTTTTTCAAAATCTGTTAAACCTCATTTCAGAACCACTTAATAATTTGTTAAGCAAAATAAATTTTGGAGCTTACTTTGAGTGATATTTCATGGAACTCATGATTTTATACCAAAACCACACTCTCACTCACACCCAACTTGAATCTTAGACCAAAACTCCATCAATCTCCATGATGGCTTCAAGCAATCAACTTTGCAAGCTTTGATCCATGTAAACTTCATCATATTGTTGGCTTCATCAAATCACTTAACAAGCCTTGGAGCTAACACCTTTATCTACATTTGCAAAAAGTTTATTTTTCCTAAGAACTAACAAAACTTCCCTCAAATGATGAAGATGAGACTCTACATTATGATTGTACACTAGAATATCATCAACATAAACTAGAACAAATTTTCCTATACAATCCCTAAGAACATGATTCATAAGCCTCATGAATGTACTAGGTGCATTAGTGAGACCAAAAGGCATCACCAACCACTCCTATAGTTCAAACTTGGCCTTGAAGGCAATCTTCCACTCACCACCCTCTTTAATATGAATCTGGTGATAACCCTCTTCAAATCAATTTTTGAAAACACGACAGACCCGTGTAATTCATCAAACATATCATCAAGTATAAGAATCAAGTGCCTATATTTAATAGTTATGTTGTTTACTGCTAGACAGTCACAACACATCCTCCATTTTCCATCTTTTTTGGGCACCAACAAAACAAACACAACACACGGACTGAGGCTCTTTTGCACCCAACCCTTGTCTAACAACTCTTGGACTTGAGATTCTATCTCCTTAGTCTCCCCTGGATTTGTTCTGTATGCTGGTTTGTTGTGCAGACTAGCACCCAGAACAAAATTGATTTGATGTTCTATTCCTCTAAAAGGTAGCAATCCTGTAGGATTGTAACTAGGGAAAACATCATTATACTCTTTTAAAAGTTTTCCAAGTTGAGGAGACATAACCTTAAGTTCATAATTATTGGACGGTGTACATATGAGTGTTCATTTACACGACAAGAGGTATGGAGGTTATTCAGTAAGAAGAACATGATTTATTGGTTTTTTAGACAAAATATTATTCTTCTAAGTAACCTAGTGGTAAGGAACACTGAGCTCCCACACCTCAAACTCATCTTTAGGATCTAGATTTTAGATTTTTGGACTTTTCTTTTCACTATCTAATTGTTTTTCATTTGGAATTGATCCTCTAACACTTGTGTAGGAGTCAAAGGATGAAGTGCAAACTTTTTATGTTTATAAGTGAAAGTAATTTCGTTGGTGAGGTCATCATGGATAGCTTTCTTGTTAAATTACCATGGCCTCCCCAATAAAACATGACAAGCCTCCATAGGTACTACATCACATAAAATATCATCAACATAGTTACGTACTTAGAGCTTGACTTTCACTTGTTCTTTAACAGTTATATCCACCCATCATTAACCCAATGCAACTTATAAGGTTTAGGGTGAGGGATCATAGATAAATTTAACTTCTCAACCAACCTAGCACTACAATAGTTACAACACAACCCATTATCAATGATGAGAGAACATATGTTTTCAGAAAGTTAACAACGAGTATGAAAAATATTCTCTCTCTATGACTCGAGTTGTGGGCTAGGTTGATTTTTGAGGGTTCTCCTAATCATCAATAATTCTCCCTCATGAGCATATGCATCCTCACTGCCCTCACACTCAGAATCTTCACCAGTGCTCTTCTCAGTATTTCTTCCTCATTGCTATACACATCTTGGGCCTTCATTAATATAGTCCTCATGGAATGACATTGTGACTTAACATGACTGTGGCCCAAACACTTAAAGCATTTAATATCACTAGTGCGGTTGGATGCTATATTTTCATCTCTTTTCTTGAAACTTTCTTGAACTATGGCTTTAAGGGTTTTCTTTTGGTTTTTCTTTCACAAACTTCCCCTCCATCTTAAGATCTTTCTTGGGATATGAGTTAAGATAAGAACTTCTTCCTGGTCCTTTTCTCAAAAATTGTTGTTCAATTTTTATACAAATTTGGACCAAGTCATGGAAATCCCTATAGGGAAGAAGTTTTACCTTATCTCTTATCTTAAGGCTTAAACCACTCATGAATCTAGCCATAGTCACAGTTTCATCGTCCCTTATTCTTGCCCTCATCATATACAGTTCCATCTTTTGCCTATACTCCTTTATACTCATGTTTCATTGACTTAATCTATGGAGTTTGTCCATTAATTCTTGATGGTAGTAAGGACTTCCTAGTAGATTACTTAGTAGATTACATAAACGAATATTTGTTATTGCAGGGCTTGTAATAGGCTATAACTCTGCCTTTACTGTTTGAAATCTAAGCAATGAATTTCAGGGCATGTAGTAAGCAATGATTTGATTGAAATTTACTGCATATAGAAAACATTAATAGTTATAATGATTATTTTCTACCTTTACTATTTTCCATGTTGTCATAAAAGAATTTAATTGAGGCAAAGGTAAAATTGAATTATTTTCGAGGCAGAGGCACTCACCACTGCCATGTCCGACATTAATTGACAACCTTGTTCCTAATTTCACATCCACACGCTATACTACTCTTTTCTCTTGTCTTTTTTTCTTTCTCACATAGCCGTAAGAAACTCAATTAATTTGAGTCCCCAAAAGTAAACAATAAAGGCCAGAGACATTCCTTTAATCTCTTTCATTGATTTCAAGTCCACATCAAACATTCAGCTAGTAGAAATAAAAATTTCGTTTAGTTTTACTCCCTGTTTGAAATATGAGTACTCTCTTATGGGAAATCCAAAAGACATGTACCCCTACTTAAAAGCTTTTACCTAGACATTAATTTTGGTATGGGAACAAAAATGTAAGGGAATTCATTTGAGTTTTTCACACACATTAATGTATTAGAACAGTAGGACCCTTTTTCTAGTTTACTGCATATGTATTAGACACATTAATGTATTAAACACAACAGGACCTCTTGCATTAAGGATTGGTTAACCAATTCTTAAGGAAACATGTGTAGACTAACCCTCATAAATTAGTGTCTAGATGAGTTATCTAGTACTTTTCATAAAAGTAATTGATGTGAATGGTGGGTTTGAGGATAAGAGCTATTCAATAATCATTTTCCTAAAAAATGTATCGATTACAAAATGGCTCATAAGACCTTTAGCCGAAACTAGAAAAATCCTACCACAAAAGAAAAAAGTGATTGAGAAAGTTAAATGCAAAAACCATGTATCATTATTGTGTCAATCTGAACCACCATCCTCGAACTACTGGCCAAATGGTCAACAAGACTAGCAACAGACGGTGGAAAAAACAATAAAACCAGACATGGGCCTTTAATACCATATGTCTAGTAGAATCCTAAAATAATCTAGTTCGAGAAATTAATCCACATGCCACTGACATCAAGGACACATGGCAAACAAAGCTTAATGTTAGAAGAATTTGATATCACAGCACCTCAAAAACAGAGCACATACAGATTAACCCCAACACTATATTATTATAACAAAGGGAGTAAAGTCATGTTGTACCTCGAAGACCGCTGAAACTTCTGCACTGTTGTTATTTTGCCCCCTTAATGCGAAATTAGGAGAAACCCTAAACCCAAAATCAAAGACCTCAAAACAATTCAGGTATCAAGAGGATGTAATCTGTGGTTGTTTAAGATTATATAGAACCCTTCTGTTTTAAATCACAAATGTACCTGCGTTTGAGGCTGTGGCGCTGTGACAACAAATGCTCTGCGGACTGCCGTAACAATTTTGAGCGAAAACTACCTCCATTATGTTTGTGGTGTTGACAGTGTAGGGAAACGAGAATGTGTGAAAAAAGAAGAACTGCACGAGAATAGGAAGAAGAAGCAACTCACAAGAATGGGAAGAAGAAGCAACGCACGAGAATGGAAGAAGAAGAGAACGGGAAAATATAAGAGAAAGTTTAAGTTTTTAAGATATTTATTAATTTAAGTTTACATACGGAAAAATTACATATGTAATATTTAATTACATACAAATTTATATCCATATATAACCATTAATTTACATACGAATTTATATATGTATGTAATATTCCGTAGGTAAAATTGATCTTTTTGTAGTGCACTATTTTGGGTTCCAATTGTGATACAAAGGCCATGTGTTCACAATAGAGATTCAATAAACTCCTAGTTGAAACTCCTCTTTGTACTTCACCAATTACATTATCCAAGGACAAATTTCTAGGAACTCTCCACTCCGTGGACAAATCAGAACTGACTTTTTCTGCAGCAGCTCCGGATTCAATCGATTGATCCTGCTATTTAATCAATTGATTTTCTTGCAATTGTGAAACTTTCTCTGATTTATTCTACAGTTTTGTATTGAGCCTCTGTCTAGTTGGATCATCATCTTCTGCACTTGTCTCAACACTTTCCTGCACATTCTGGTTAGATTCATCAAATGCAATGTTCACAAATTCCTAAACTAGCACGATTCTCTTGTTAAATGCCCTATATGCATAACCGTGCAATAAATAGCCAAGGAAAATTCCCTCATCATCTTTTGAATCAAACTTCCCCAAGTTATCTTTACCATTATTCATTATGAAACATTTACATCCAAAAACTTTTAAACGAGAAATGTTGGGCTTTTTGCCTTTAAACAGTTTATACCGGGTTTCTTTAAAATATGTCTCATTAGCACTCTATTAAGAGCATAGCATGTTGTGTTTACAGCATCAGCCCAAAAATATTTTAGTAAACCAGTTTCATTGAAAAGTGTTCTTGCTAGTTCCTCCAAAGATATGTTCTTCCTTTCCACAATTCCATTATGTTGTGGAGTTTTGGGTGCTGCAAAACAATTTTTAATTCCAATCTTTTGACAAAACTTTTCAAATTTTTCATTTTGGAACTCTTCCCCATGATTAGATTTAATTGCAAAAATACAACTATTTTTTCTCATTTTGGATAACTTTTGCAAGTCTTTTAAAAGCATGATAGGCTTCATCTTTGGCAGTTATGAAAAGCGTCCAGGTAAAATGAGAGTAGGCATCAACAACTACAAGACCATATTAATTACCTCTTATACTTATAGTTCTAGAAGGACCATTCAATGCAAGATAATAAGCAGTTCATACTAGAATCAATGCAAGATACATTCAACACATTTTCCCTTGTAGTTGTGTCTGCTATAAGGCACAATTCTAGTTTAAATGTAATATTGTAGCCTTTAACACATAGTTGACTTATGCTTAGTAGGTTGTGATGGAGGAGGGCTCAGGCAAGGTCGAATCACCAGAGCAATGTTCAGACACCTTGAAGCAAACAAAGAGTCAGAGGCACCTGTGCGGATTAAAATGCTGACTATTTTGGGCTTTGAGGATTATGGTAAAAATTGTAAAAAGTAGAATAGGAAATTTGGTTTTTTGTAAATAACCCTAGGTGCCTTGGAAATTATAAAAGACACCTAGGTTAGGGTTTTAGACGCCTAGGATTTGAACATGTGATGCCCATCCAATGGTGCCTAGTTTAGGAAAGAGTAGCTTGCTCCACACGCTAGGTTACCCTAACCCTAACATGTGGCGCAAGTTAGGGTTCCCAACCCTAGCTTCTTCCATACGCCACCTAGGTAGCTTGCAACGCAAGCTAAGGTTTCTAACCCTAGCTTCTTGTATACTCTACCTTAGCTTGCTAGAGAAGCTACTAGCTTTTTCTTCTTCTATAAATAAGAGGTTTAGGAACCTCCATTGTAGACTTGATTTTGAGTAATGAT
>Ga0099824_1007880_pt1 | contig 13866 bp, 11 predicted proteins | sample SiratrowhiteBW_FD_76837 | JGI IMG/M metagenome (GOLD analysis project Ga0099824, IMG submission 76837) | Root nodule microbial communities of legume samples collected from California, USA - Siratro white BW | ecosystem: Host-associated > Plants > Roots > Nodule | place: USA: California... | reverse complement strand
TATCAAAAGCTTCTTGAAAGAGATCAATCCAAGAAGGAGTGCATCAAAAGCTCCCAAGTCAAAACCAAAGAAAAGAAATTCAAAAGGAAAATGTGTGTCATCAATTTCAAATGAGGATGATTCGCAAACAAAAGATGTTATCACAAAAAAAGAAAGAAAAGTAGAAGGCGATCTCAGCAAGAACATGAATTGTTTCTCACAACACTTGGTTGATGATTCTTGTTTCAAAAAAAAAAACCCACAAACATTTTTTTCAGCCTCTATGTCTTTTTCTTCAAAACCTTTTAAACCCTAACCATGTTACAAGCCGTATAAAGTCCATGTTAATTGAAAAATGATTGTCAATGATTTTCACAAAGAATATCCCTGCAATAGAGGAATGTGACCGCCAATACAAGTCAAGTTTCAAAAACAAAAAAAAATGCTTTTGGCGGAAAGGATGATACAAATCTGCCAACTGAACAATATCAAAATAATGTCAGAGAAACACCAACACTGGAGCAATCCTTTCTTATTTGTGTCTTTCCCATATTTTTCTCTACCCAAGGCCGAATTACTTTTTGTCGTCCATGTTTTAAAACTGGGGGCAATTCCATTTGGTTCAATCAGTATCTGTTCATTTTCTGAAAGATGCAGCTTTATCCACATAGGTTGCATTACCCCAGTTTCTCACTAAATCCATTTTTATTCATCTAACCCATCAAAATTGGGTATCCCTTCGAACCTTAATTTCTCATTTCTGTCAAAAATTAGCGCATTTTTGTTGCATTCATGATCAGCTCTCAAAGAATATGAAAGATTCAAAATAAAGTTACACTCATTACCTATTTGGAGTTTAACATGTCTTTCCCATATTTTTTTGTTCATCCACCCATTCTGACACATGCATCAAAATGTTAGAATCTATCACATTTACAATTGTTGTGTCAGGCATTAAGGTTTTTGAATACCTTTTTTCAAACCCAAAATTCAATCCTAATGAATTCAATGATTGCATAAAAAATATTTGGTTTAAAGAGAGGAACAAAATTGCAAATCAAAATCTTCATGCATTTGAAAAGGCAAAATCGGAAATTCTTATACATTCATATGAGCATCTTCAAATAATAAAAATAAAATCTCATGTAAGTCAAAATTTTATGCATTAGCATAGAGTCACGCATTCAATTCATTCAAATGGATAAAAATTCAAAGAGTTTCATGCATTACCATGAATTCATAAATGCATTCATGCATTCATAAATGCATTCATGCGTTCATTCCCTAGTGAAAAAAACAAAAGCAAATCATAAATTCTCATGCATTCAAACATGCATTTAAAGCAAAAACAAATCATAGATTGGACTTTCAGATAATGGTTTCATGATCCCCTGCAGAAGCAAGGTCTTGGTCATTCTTTGGTTTTCGACTCCCTGCATAAGCAAAGTCATAATTATTCTTTAATATGTTGATCCCCTACAGAAGCAAGGTCACATTTGTTTTTGGCTCTTGATCCCCTACAGCAGCAAGGTCTTGGCCATTCTTTGGTTTTCGACTCCTTACATAAGCAAAGTCATAATTATTCTTTGATATGTTGATCCCCTGTTGAAGCAAGGCCACATTTGTTTTTGGCTCTTGATCCCCTGCAGAAGCAAGGTATTGGCCATTCTTTGGATTTTGACTCCCTGCATAAGCAAAGTCATAATTATTCTTTGATATGTTGATCCCCTGTAGAAGCAAGGTCACATTTGTTTTTGGCTCTTGATCCCCTGCAGAAGCAAAGTCTTGGCCATTTTTTGATTTTTCACTCCCTGTAGAAGCAAAGTCATAATTATTCTTTCATATGTTGATCCCTTGTAGAAGCAAGGTCACATTTGTTTTTGGCTCTTGATCCCCTATAGAAGCAAAGTCTTGGTCATTTCTTTGATTTTTGACTCCCTACAGAAGCAAAGTCATAATTATTCTTTGGTAAGTTGGTCTCCTGCAAAAGCAAGGTCACATTTGGTTTTGGCACTTGATTCCCTGCAAAAGCAAGGTCTTATCCATTTCTTTGATTTTTTTGACTCCCTGCAGAAGCAAAGTCACAATTATTCTTTGATATGTTGATCCCTTAATGAAGCAAGGCCACATTCGTTTTTGGCACTTGATCCCCTGCAAAAGCAAGGTCTTGGCCATTTTTGGTTTTTGACTCCCTACAGAAGCAAAGTCACAACCATTTCTTACCTTTCTACCCTTGTACAAAAAGACTCAAAGTTGTATCCACACTTTGCTTTTCAGTTTGTGTGTGAGAAAGGAGTCAAAGTTGAATCTCCACATTTTATTTTTCGGTATTTTATTTTTTTATATTTTTCGAGAAAAGACTCAAAGTCAGATCTCCAGTAATGATTCATGACCCTCTCATCCTCAAAAGATCAAGGTCATGACATCATTTTTCTTTCTGTTGAGTTCTCAATTTTGAAAAAATATTTTTCTTTCAGACGAAATCAGTTATTTTGTCTTTACTTATCTTTTACTTTAATAATCTGAAATTTTTAATTTCCAAATTATTTAGTAAAATTTAAGTAAAGAGGGACACCTGTCAACACCCGATTTCGTCCAGTTAAATAAAAAATATAAAATATAAAAAAAACTAATAATTTGGTTCTGTGAGCTATGCTATGTTCAAGACTGTTCAAAATTGTCCAAGATTGATCAAGAGATAAAAGATGAGTGAAATAATAGATAATGAGATATCCTTAAATATCTCTCTCCTTAAAAAAAAGAAAAAAATATAATAATTAGAAAAAATACAAATTAAAAAAAATTTCCTCAACTCTCCCTAACTTCCCACTCAATCTTAATTTCTCACAAAAAAAATAAAGATAATAATAATTAAAAAAAGAAGAGAATCATTCAATCTAAAAACTGCTCTGAACCACCCATGCTCTCCATTTTCACAATAATAAAAAATAAAAATAAAAATAAAATATGACCGTTCTCAAACTGCTTTATCTCACGTTCATCTTTAATAATAATAAAAAAAAGGAAAAAGAAAGATTCAATCTTTCAAAACTGCTTTGAACTACTTTCAAAATAAAAATAAAATAAAATAATAAAAAAAGAAGATTCACTTAAGTGGTAACTGCTCTTACGTTAAAAAGGAACGACTGATCACTTTAAGAGATACGAAGAAAAAAAGGAGAAAAGAGAGAGAAAGTAGAGAAGTAGAGAAGATTGATTCTCTTGTCTTACTATCTACACTAACTGAGAAGCAAGGAACATTTGGAAAGAAGACTATCATTTTTAAAGAACAGTCACAGGTATGATTTGTAAGGTTTAGATTTTTATATGGATCTTGAAGTTTGAAATTTGTCAATCCTGTGTTCTTATCTTCCTATGATGTTTTTTTATTTCTTCATCATTTCATTTTTATATAAAGATAAAAAATAAAAAAAGGGTTCCTTTTGCTCTTTATTGCCTTTTGTATTTTTTTTTAAATTCTTATTTCTTAAATAATAAAAAAATTCATCATCTTCCATCTTTCATACATTCTTCTCTGTATTTTGTCCATGTATTTTGTGCTCCCAAAAGCTTAGATTCGTCAAGTTGGGATAAAGCACCAAAACCACTCCAAAACAACCCTAGTACAACCTCTGTCGTCGCTGTCATTCTTCCCGCGCCATCACTACTGCTCCTTCGTCATCGCCATTGCCGCTTTGGGTTGGTAGACCTAACATGGGAGTATGGTAGTGGTGGCTTAGGGTTGAGGTGATGATGGCCTAAGGTTGTGGAGTTGGGACCTTCCTATTCGCACCCCCACATTACCATAACACCCCTTATCTCAATCAAAAAATCATTCTGGGCTCTTTTTTTAGTTAAACCCGTATTTTTTAAAGAAAGAATTTTTATTTGTGTACCTCCATAGTTTAAGCTTATATTTTGCATGTTTTTTCTTTTAATTTTTAATAAAAGTAAAATTTTAATATAAAACTTTGGAAATAAAATTTTGGGATTATTGTATTTTTTTAATAGTGTTAGATATTAAATGGCCACTCACGTCATACGATATTTAATACTATTATTCTAAAGTTTTTTTAATATCAAATGGTCGCACGCATCATACGATATTTAATGTTATTATTCTAAGGTTTTTTAAATATCAAATGGTCAGACGCGTTATGCAATATTTAATGTATAACTTTGGAAATAAACTTTGGGGTTGTATATTCTAAAAACTTTGAAAATAAATATCTTTTTTAAAATATGTATTTTTTTAAAATAAAAGATTATAAAGTTTCAAAACTTAAAAATATTTCTATTACTAAAAAAAACATATATGAAAATTTCAAAATTTCAAAACAGTCAACAGACAAATTTATCCAAAGAACTACATAACCCTGATTCTCCATTCCTAATAGAGATACGTAGGATAACAGTCAAACCTTGTCGAGCCCCTTTGCAAAAAAAAAAAAAATTGTTTGTTTTTATCTTCATTTTTGTCTCATTTTTTGAGAAAATAAACATTTTGAAAATTACACTCATTTTATTTATTTAATTAAAGGTACCGTCTTAGGACGGGCATTATGGAGGTGCTAATACCTTTCCCACACGTAACTGACTCCCGAACCCAAAATCTGGTTTTTACAAACTTGTCTTATCCTTTTCCGATTTTTTCATAGTTTTCTATATAAACTATGGTAGCGACTCCTTTATTTTGAAAATTAAAATTAAATATTTTTATCCGTCATTCCCTTCATAACTTCGGTTGCGACAATGTTAATAAGGGTATTAATGTATAGGATTGGTGGTATATAAAAGGTAACTACAATTAGCATAGGGCATTAAGATTTGAAGTGAGAACAAAGTTGAAAATCCTATCACTTGGAAGGTCATTGAAATTTCTACAACACTTGTATTCTAATCAGTTCCAAATAAAGTTGTTGTTATTACTACTGTGAATGAATTAAGCAGATTTGGAGCATCCATATATATGATATTTTTAATTTGATATTCTATTCACTCGAAAGATAATAAGAAAGTGAAATTTATATAAAAGAAATTATATATGAACAACATATACTTTATTTTTGTTATTTTTTAAAAAGATTTAAATTCTTATTTTAGTGATTAGTCGAGATAAATAAAATTTATCATGATAAGACAATTTCATCTTAAATAATATTCACTCATTTAAATTTTTCAAAGGTTCAACATCCATCTATATGAATTTCCAAATCCTTATATAAATCATGATTATGAAATACATGTATAAAATTAGAAAAATATAAGTAATATAATTAAAATTTGATGCACTGAATCAAAGAATTAAATCATGAATATAATGAGATTAGAGACAGCTGATTTGAAAAAATAAAATTTTAAAAATCAAATGTTTATAATGATAAATGTCTCTTTTTTTACCCCTTTTTAGAATGAAATTTCTTTATCTATTATTTCTTCTTATGTCAGCCCCCCTCTCTCTATTATTTCTTTTCTTATTGTTGCTCTATTTTTTAGAATGTAACAGATGTCCCCTGTTTATAACAAATTATAATGAATTTCACAATTATTATTGTTAGTTCTCTTTGAACATTTTAGTGGGAATCTAATTATATTATGACGGTTAGTTTTGATTATTTTGTCTGTAAAAATGAGAATGTTAATAAAAGTTCAAATGACTTAATAAAAGATAAGAAGGTCATTATAACATGTATTTAATTTATATTAGTTACCTTTGAATGTTTGTTTGCATTATAGATTTCAATAATTATATTGTGTACAAAAGCAAATATATATATATATATATATATATATATATATATATAAACAGTCTGTTGGGATTAATAACAATAACAAAATTAATTATGAGAAAGTTCTCTTATATAGAAATCATTTACTAAATAAATGAAAATTGATACATAACAATTACAGATTAAATTTTATTTATTAATTGTTAATATAATATTTGTATCCTTAGAAAATAATTAAAAATAAATTATTTTGTACTTTTTTTTTTTATAAAACTACTTTTTTTCTTCTTTTATAAAAAATATATTCTATATCTTTGTTTATAACTACTTGTATCACTGTGTTTACAAAGGCCGGTAAAACTTTAGCAAATTCCATGTCGTTGTTTTTTTTTTCTGTAGCTCAAAGATCAGTAAAACTGGAGGTAAATATTACGGGAAGCTTAACAACGTTTATACGAATATTTTAAAATATTAAATATATTTTTTATTTAACAACACTGTAAAGGAGGATTTATAAGATGATTTGTAATTTCTATAAAGCACATATTTTATGCTTGTATAAGAAAACTATAAAATACATAAACTAAACACTTTGTGATTTTTACAATTTAATCTTAAAAAATAATTTTTTGTCTAACATTATTTTTATAAATAAAAGATAATGTATTAGGATTATTTTCATAACTTTTTATCTATATTTAAAACTAACTTAATTGGAAATGATTATGCACGTACTTTCCCTCTGAGACGTTTAATTTGAAGATTAACTAAATCTTTGAAAAAAAAAAAAACAAGTACTTTTAACAAGTTTCATGATAAAACAAATTCTCATTAAACAATTTATTAAAAATACAAATTGAATTTGAGAAGATGATTTATTCAAAAAAGATTAAAAAATTAAAATCAAATACTTATAGTATAATTCATCAAATTTCTTTATATATCCAAGTAATGTTTTCAGTCGGAACAATAATACAAAGAAAATCTACCATCTTTCACTCAAATGTTACTTAATACCAGTCAAAAATTTAGTATGAATTTAATATAAAATATAATTTAATAAAAGGAAGAACATTAAAATATAATTATTAATATTTTAAAGTCAAATATTAATCGTTTATAACATAAGGAAAATACTATTTTGATATATGAACCGATAAAATGTCATCACATTGGTTAAAATAATTAAAATAAAGATTTTGGTAATGGTAGAAAAAATTACTGACTCTTTTGTTGGGACTCACTTGGCAGTTGGTATATTATAAAGTGAGTTCAAAATTTTAACCTATCATTGTTAAAGGGGGGATCGAGACATAACAGGACTAATCAGACTGGTGCATATAAATAATTTTCTTTTAAATTTAATTGATTAATTAATATCTTTAATGGAATAAATTAAAATAATTATTATGCTGAAATATTTTATTATAATTGAAACTTAAAATTTAATTATATTATTTCCTTATAAGAAAACACATAAATAATAAATTAAAATAATTATTATCTTTAATGCTGAAATATTTTATTGTAATTGAAACTTAAAATTTAATTATATTATTTCCTTACAAGAAAACACATAAATAATAAAGTAATGACCAGGTCACTTTAATTAAGGATAAAATTTAAGACTTAATTAAAAAATATATAAAATTTTTAATATTCAATAAAATAAGTTTTTAATAAAAGTTAAAATAAAAATATTTAAAATTATGGTAATTTAAAAATTTTAAATAATATTATTTTAAACTTAGATTTTAATTTTTTTATAATAAAAAAATTCATATGTTGTTATTTTTTAAATATTTACTTTTAAAATTAATGTGATAGCATAACATAGTGTGTCAGGCCTGTAATCATGATAAATAAGAAAAATATAACCAGAATAAAAAAAATTAAAAATATAACTTAAAAATATTTAATTAAAAGACAGATAAAACAATAAATAAAAATTATGAAAATAAATAAATGTAATGATACCACAGATCTCATATTTCTTTAAAATCATTTTTCTCAAACCGTATCATAATTTCTAATTCCTCACCTCCAATGAAACAGCCACCCACTAATATTTTAGTTTAATTTAAATATTTTTTTTATAAATTATCAAATTTTATTTTAATATTTGTCATTCGTATTAATATTTCATCTTCAAAATAATCTAAATCTTACTTTGAACAGTAAAATGGTGACTTTAAATAGCACTTTAAAAAGTAAAATAATTTAATCGAAATAATAATTTAAAGACAAAATATTTTTCTTATTAAAAAACATAATTCAAATTACGAACAACAAAATTGGTGTTTAATTATTTTATTATTTTGTAATAAAGATATTTACATGCAATTTGAGTATTACAACACCAATCATCAATGACACGCACTACGCAGTGACAAATGTAACTAATGGCAAACTCTGCACCGTTGATTTCTAACAAACTGCCACGTGTCCTCCATGCAAATCATCTAGGGATTGGTTCCACAGATTTTCTCTCTCCATTACTCATTTGGCATCATTTGAAACTTTCCCATTCTTACAAACTCTCATCAATAAATACCTCATTCAGCAAGCCAAAAATCACTCATTCACTCATTAACACTTTCTTACTAATGGCTTCTACAATCACCTCCTCATTGTTCTCTTGCCCCACTCTCTCTCCACCTTCTTCTTCCCTCTTTTCCACCAAACCCACCCATGCCACCCCCACTCCCCGTCTCCACGCGCCTCGCGCGTCTATGTCAGCCGCTTCCCCACCGCCTTATGACCTCTCCTCCTTCAAGTTCCAGCCGATAAAGGAGTCGATTGTGTCGCGTGAGATGACGCGCCGCTACATGACCGACATGGTCACGCATGCAGACACCGATGTCGTCGTGGTTGGCGCTGGATCTGCCGGACTTACCTGTGCCTACGAGATCAGCAAGAATCCCGCCGTCAATGTTGCCATTATCGAACAATCCGTTAGCCCCGGCGGTGGTGCATGGCTTGGTGGCCAGCTCTTCTCTGCCATGGTCGGTAACTTTGACATTTCTCTGTCAGTCACCTTGTTTTTATGTTATTTATTTTCTTCAAACTCATAAAACCGTAAAATAAAAAATAAAGATTTTTTTATAAAACTAGTGAAAGACATGTAGGTGAATGTGTTTTTTTTTTTTTTTTAAGATAATAAAAACTTATTTTCAATTAAAAAATGAGTTATTATAACAATTATCAATCTTTTTATTGAAATTATACAAATATGTGCATGAATTTTTTTTTATATTTAAAAAATTGTAATAATTAATATTTATATTTTTAAATTATTAACAAATATTTAATATTTAAATAATAGTTTATATTAGTGATAATTAAAATAGTTAACTTCAAGAAAAATAAAAATATATTAAATTTAAATTATTTCATTAAATAAATTTTTGAAAAAATAAATACAATAAAGTGAGATCAAATCATACTCAAATATATATAAAACTTCTTTTATAAATAATAAATTCCTTGAAATTATTTTTTACCACAGTATAAAGATGTTTGTTGGACAGTTCATAAAATAAAGAATAAGAAGAAAAAAAAAAAGCTTTTGACAAAAATATTTTACCTCTTTGGATTAAAATATTTTATTTAATAATAATAATAATAATCATCATTATTATTATTAAAATTTATTTAGATAGAAAAAATATTAATACCACATTAACTATCTAAAATGTAAATAAATTTCAAAGATTAAAGAGTTTAATAGATATGTTTGTATTGAAAGGCCATTTGTGCATTTATTTGATATATCATTATTATAAAAATTATAATAATAATTATTATTATTAAATACTTTAACAGTTGAAAAAGATAATTAGTAATAAGCATTAAATCTCTAAGAGATTAACAGTATTAGGAAACAGAGATAATTAAAACATTTATTAAATTTTTAAATATTTTTAATTATTAATTTACCAAATGTAAGAAAAGAGTTCTAAAAGTATTTACACTACTAGAAATATGCTCGAGTATTAAATGCTTATTTGTATTGGAACTTGATGAGATTGTTTGAGTTTTAATTTTAAATTATTGAAAATGATCATACTTATGTGTATTAATTAATATTGAATCACCCGTTATATATTACCATAAATTATCAATTTGTCCTTAAATGCAACCTAAATACACTACTATTGTAGTGTATGAGAAAATAGTCTCTAATAGACAGTTTAATTAGTCTTTAAAATTATAATTTAATAATATATAAAACTTAATAAAACATAATTATAATAATTTTTACCTAATTTTTTTTTTCAGGGATTAAATTCACAACACCCTTCTAATAATCATTTATCCCATATTTTACTGTGACACATGATAGAATTCATCGTTTCAGATTGTATATAGATGTTAAATTCCACCTGTGCTTAGGTGATCCTTAATAAATATTTTAATTATTTTTAAAAAGTATTAATATCTCACAGAATGATTCTTCAAAAGTGAAATTGGACTCATCTTATTTGAAGAACAATAAAAAACATAATCTAAATCTAATGGTTCTGTGAATTGTGAATGTGGAAGTGCAGATAGTGCGTAAGCCAGCACATCTTTTCCTTGACGAGCTTGGCCTGGAGTATGACGAGCAAGACAACTACGTGGTGATCAAGCACGCTGCATTGTTCACTTCTACCATCATGAGCAAGCTCTTGGCCAGGCCAAACGTCAAGCTCTTCAATGCTGTGGCAGCTGAAGATTTGATCGTGAAGAGTGGGAGAGTTGGTGGGGTTGTCACTAACTGGGCCTTGGTTTCCCTGAACCATGACACTCAATCCTGCATGGACCCCAATGTGATGGAGGCTAAGGTGGTGGTGAGTTCTTGTGGCCATGATGGACCCTTTGGAGCCACTGGGGTGAAGAGGCTCAAGAGCATTGGCTTGATTGATAGCGTCCCAGGAATGAAGGCCCTTGACATGAACACAGCAGAGGATGCCATTGTGAGACTCACCAGGGAAATTGTGCCTGGTATGATTGTTACTGGGATGGAAGTTGCTGAGATTGATGGTGCTCCAAGAATGGTAAAAAATTCTCTCTTCATTCATCACTCACTTCAAAAATATTGTTGAATAAGTTTTTATTTTGAACCTTTTGAAAACTAATTTGTTTGAGCTTTGGGCAATTGGAAATGCAGGGTCCAACATTTGGAGCAATGATGATATCAGGGCAGAAAGCAGCTCATCTGGCTTTGAAATCTTTGGGACATCCCAATGCTTTGGAATCTGTGGGAAATGTTCATCCTGAGCTTGTCCTAGCTGCTGCTGCTGAATCTGCTGAGGTTGCAGATGCTTAATCAATGTTGCATTAAACTTAGCTTGATAGTAGTATCAATGCTTGCAACTAGAAATAATGCATGTAGTTCAGAAATTAAGCTTTTAAAATGTTGGTAGTGATGAACTGGGGTGGGTTGATGTGACCACTCTCTGAGGTTCAACTTTCTATGTAGTTCAACTCCTTTATTTCTTACTCTGCTCAATGAATGAAAGTTTCATACTTTTGTTTTATTTATTTTGTATTTAAATAGTATCTTAGATGACATTTTTTATGAAAAACCCCTTATTACAAACCATAGGGTAGTTTCTTTTTATGAAAACTTTAAAATAGTTTATGGTGAAATATATAGATTAGATGAATTATTTCAAAGAAAATAAAATTCTTAAAATATTATCAGAATATTTGATTATTTAAAGGTATAATATTTTAAATTTCATTCTAAAAACTTGAAAATTTTCACATTTTTCATATTTATGTATACTTTTTCATATTAAGTAGTTAAAAATAATTTATGTTTAATGATTAAATTATTTTTTGAAAATATTTAATTTGTTTAACTCCTAATAGAAACTTAATTAAACTTTTATTCCGACATAGCATTTTCAATTCAAAAACTTAAATCAAAATATTGTAATTTGGAATTCTTTGGTTCAGCACATCCTAAAGGTATTTGAATGAAAATGAATAGGACTTCTCAAATTAGGCAAAATTATACTTCCAACATTTAAAAAAAAGCAAGATCAATATAATTAAATCTTTTATTTTTTTGTATATAATTATTTTATTTAATTTTATATTTTAGAACATTAATTTTTCCTCTGCATGATTTTTATTTAAGTTTTAATAAATATTTTATTTTAAGAAAGGTGGACGTCACTTTATTAAAAGTATAATTATTAAAAGTATAAAAGAGATAAATTTATATGTTATTATCTATTTTTATTAATGAAATCATGTTTCTTGTGTCAAAGTATCACCTTTTCTAACACATTTTTTCCTCCCCAAAAATACATTCTTTTCATCTTTTGTTTTAATTTCATATTTTAATAATAATATAACTTTTTGATGGAAAAAATGAATTTTATGAGATTTGATTATAATAAACTAAATGAAACTTCTTTTTTCCGCCCTCATGTAAAGAATAAAACCAAATGAATAGACATTTACGACATTTCAATTTCAAATTTTAATAATACTAACTTCACAGAAAAAGAAAAAGAAATGTATGAAATTGGTGTTCCTCTTTGCTAAATGAAGTTACTTTATACCCTCTTATTTACATAAAGAAAAGAGATATTTTTGTTTTTTTTTTCTTCTTTCCCTTATTTTCAATTGGTCGCATTTATTTTTATCATCTCATTTACAAACAATTCATAAAAAGAAAAATAATGTTTTTTCTTCTTCATTTGGATATGTTTTTTTTTTATCTAGTTCTATATTTTCAAAATTGTTTTTTTCTATTTGTATTGCTTAACAAAATGTAAAATATGGTTTATTTTCTCTCAATTGTTTAATAATTCACTAATTTCACTTAAATGTTTAAGATATTTTTCCTCTTATCATAATTTTGATTACACATTTTTTTTTTCTTTTGTGTAGTTTTATTCAAATGGTATAGCATTTTAGGAAACACAAACATGACTTTCGTGAATCAAATAATTTATAATGCATATATTTTATTATTTCTACTTCCTTTTAATATTTTTATTTAATATTTAATTTTCACATGAAAATGTTTGATTATCAATTTTAAACTTTAATCACATAAACCCTTCATTTACTAGACAACATAACTTATATTCTCTATCTTATTTTACTTTCAGTTTTATTTCATTTGAAAAATCTATGTTTCACTATAAAAAAATTCATTCTCTCAAAGATTGAATCATTTATCTACTAAGCTTACTCAAATTTCTAATATCTTTTTCCCTCTTATCACATCCTTATTACACATTTTTTCCTTTATATAATTTCATTCAAACGGGATATTGTGTAACAATTCTATTTTTAAATAAATATATTAATTATTTTGTTTTTTATCTTAAAATAAGAGTTAAAAACCTTAAGTTCATGTTATTAAACTCTCATTTTTAAAATATTTTATATTTTAGATAATATTTGAATGTTAGAAAATAGTTTTAAAAAAAACAGTGACTAAATAAAATATATTATGAATAAAATATATTTAGAAATATAAAAACTAAAAAAATCAAAAATAAAAATAAAAAATAATTAATAATTAAAAAAATAAATATTATATACAAAATAATAATAATTAATTAATTATAGGAATCTTCTAATGGATAAGAAAGAAGAAAAAATAGAGAAAAAAAATAAAATAAGAAGATTAGATAAGATTATATTTAAATCAATTACTTAAAAAAAATAAAATTAAGGTTATAAAGAGGTAGAGTGGATTAATGTATAAGTGAAAAAAGAGAAAGAGATAGAAAGTGGAGAGAAAGAGGGATGAGAAAGAAATAATAAAGAGAGAAAGGAAATTTGAAGGAAAGAAATTCTTGAACCTTCTAGAAGGCATGGTAGTTATATTTATCCTGTGTGTCTTCCCAATTAAAGGAAAGGGAGAGTGAAGTTAACCTATTTATATGTTAATCCAAATAAACTTATTTGCATTATATTAATCTTTTATTTATTTTAAACCATCTTGAATTATATACTATCTTACTCTTTTTTTATTTTATTTCTTTTATCTCCAATTATGTATTAGTCATATTTATTTTATTGACTTTATCTCTAGTTATGCATTGGTCTTATCTATTTTATTTATTTTATCTCCAATTACGCATTGGTCCAACTTATTTTATTTACTTTATTTCTAGTTACACAATAATTCTATTTATTTTAT
>Ga0099824_1007879_pt1 | contig 13869 bp, 9 predicted proteins | sample SiratrowhiteBW_FD_76837 | JGI IMG/M metagenome (GOLD analysis project Ga0099824, IMG submission 76837) | Root nodule microbial communities of legume samples collected from California, USA - Siratro white BW | ecosystem: Host-associated > Plants > Roots > Nodule | place: USA: California... | reverse complement strand
TCTATATTTATATATATATATATATATATATATATATATTTTGGTTGTCAATTTAAATAATTTAAATTCCATGTCCCCATATCTTACATTTTGGATATCACATGTGTTATAGTGTCCATGTTTGTATTATGTCAGTGTCCGTATTCGTACTACATCATTGGAACAAGTTTCTCCTATTCACAAAGTTGAATTTATTTCCTAACCTTATGGATTCTTTTATGTCCGTCCTCTATTTTATATTATCAAGTCAGCAAGACTTAGCTTATGCTCTTGTTGGCACTGTACCACCCAACATTCAGTATTATCAAAGCATTGTTGGTACTATGGCTGTGTAGTAACTTGTCACTTAAGCTCTGAAACAAGATTACAAAGCACCAAAAATAAATAGTTTGCAATTAAGTGTTTGCTTTCCATCCGTACATTCTTTACAGTAGAAAAAAGAAATTTAAACAGATAATATTTTTCACACGTTTTCTTCCTATGAAACAAAACAGATTTTTTTGCATAGTGGTACATATGTTTGGAAAGGGGCAGGCCAATAATTAAACTTGTATTCAGCCTATCGATATACTCTTACACATACAGTTAACTAAAGCAACCAAATGTTACAGTCAAGACATCCTTTGATAAGTGTAGGCCACAAAATGGGTATGGAAGATATATCTTTACATATATAGAAGTACCAATGGTCAACAAACCTGAGAAAAATTGACTATGACAGGAAGAATATGTGCCACACAATCCTGAGGCTCCAACAATTTTCCTAGAGCTGCACAACCCTCAACAGCAAGCAGCCGAACAGAATCTTGATCTGCAAGAACAAGGGTCAAGAAATCATTGGTTAATATATGCAATTCCATCCAGCCAATCAACTTAAAAATACACACTAAAATAACTACTCAACAAATGACCATAACACACTAAACCTGTATTCATTTCTCCCATTAGTCAGTCCAATATACTGACAAACAATAACTTCAGTATGCCAAGTTTCCCAATAATATTATAAGGAAGACTAGCAGTTATGTGAATTTCACTTGAACATGTCCATCATCTGGCCTCTTCGTAATTAAAAAACATTATCACCATTAATTGGAAAGATCAATAACAAATGCAGCTCATCAGTGAAAGTCTGCAAGTGTCTGCAGTTATTTATAAACATTTAACATGCATACTTCTGCTTCCATACCAAGATTTTGGACTAACTAAGAGGAACAGAGATTAAATATGAACAGTAGAAAGCTATTAGACTGTTACATGATATTTTTTTGTATTCTAGGATCTTTACTTCGATGAATACCTTTCAGATTAACATCACGCATGAAATAGTTGAAACTTGTCTAAGACTTCAAAAATACCTTAATCAGATTAAATCTTCTATTTTGTTATCAGTTTCCTTCTTGTTGATCATCTGAACTTAAATAGATTTCCCAATGAAGACAGAGTGATCAGAGACAAAGATAAATCCCTAAAGGAAACAGATAGCCTGAGTAATATCATTCACAGATACCTAACTACGGGGTTCTCAACTCATCTAAGCAGCAAAATTATTGAACTATATACAATTACAAACACTAAAACTGTTGCATCTATCCTACTCATATATAACAGAATCATGATGAGATGCTAGAACTCGTGGCATCAGCTTCACATACCATCCTGTGTAAGATCCTCAAACACGGACATGATGTCTGATTTCAAGTGAGGAGCTTCAACAGTGGCAGCAAACTTTCCCAAGTTTGTGGCAGCAGATCTCCTAACCATGGGCATATCATCTTGACAGAGCTGACCATATATGGCTCTCAGTTCAGTCTTCACAGCCTCCGGCGCACTAGGGTAAGCAATATGGAACAAACCGCACGACGACACTCGCGCTGTGAACCACTCGCCAGCAGCCAGCCTCTACAACAAGCAAAATAAAAAAAACAATGAACGCACTCAAACCACAATCAGACTCATAACATGATCCTATTTAGATAAATTTCTCCGTAAGCAAGTAAACTGCGTCGAGGCTTAAGCTCAAATCAACTTATGCAATTAATTTTCACAGAACTTATTTTCATTAATTTCTCCAAAACCTAAAGGGGCATAAGTTGATTGTATAGCTTATAGAAGACTCACTTCAAAGTACTTGCAACGAAGTTTACAAAAACAAAACCTAAAATGATGATTAAAAACGCAATGCAAGTTGCAACTATGAATATGAACTACCTTAACTAAAGGAATGAAGTGTTCAACCAAATCATGCTCCTTCATCTGAGCTCCAATCCTACAAAGCGACTCCACCGATTTGTCTCTGACGCAAGTTTCCTCAACGGTGCAGAGCGTCTCCAACGGAGGAAGAAGCACGTTGGCGTGTTCCACGCCGCCGACGTAGGGAATGAACACGCCTAATTCCTCGGCCATTGCGAGAAGCACTTCATCGTCGTCGTCGTTGTTCTCGCTGAGAAAAGGAATCAGCTCCTTCCGCGTGCGCTCCTCGCCAAGCGCGCGCGCGATCGTGGAGAGCCGTCGGATCGAGTTCAGCCGCAGCTGAATATCCTCGTTCTTGAGCTCGTCGATCAAGACGGCAATCGGATACAGCGGCTGGTCCACCATCGCCATGACCGGATCCTCGAAAACTGCAAGGATCGGAGATCGACGATTCACTCGATTTCAATTAAGCAAAAATTGAAAACACAAAACGACAAAAGGAAAGAGAGAGAGAACAAGTCACAAAATCCACAATACACTCCTTGATCTAAAGCAATGGAGCGTAGTTCAGAGAGAAATTGGAGAGAAGAAAAAAATGAGAGAGAAAAAAAAATTGAATGAATGTGTTTCTGTGGCACCTGAGAGGGGATTTGATGAAGGAGGGAGAGGAATGGGAATGAAGCGCGGATCGGATCTGCCGTTTGGATAGAGAGAAAAATGGTTTTATAATTTTCCCTGGAATTTCACCATTCTCGAGGGTGTAACTGCTTCTTTCCCTTGTATTGTTCATCATTGGCTGCAAATTTCTTCTTATAATTATAAAAAAGAAAAAAAAATTGAAGTGTAAATAAGATTTCTTCTTTAAAATAATTGTACCAAACTACAAATAATATGCACTGCCAATTAATTCTTTTATTTTAAAATAATATTTTTTTTAATTCTTTGAATTATTTTTTCTAGTAATGTTCCTGGATTCGATTGAAAAGACGAAGTAATGCATACGTTGGAAAAAAAAAATAATGAATAAAGTACTATATTTTAACTTCTTTATATATTAGTTGTAGCAAATTTTTACTCTCTTTTGTAATTGTGAGTGATTGGAAAGAATGAAAAATTAGAATAATTTACGACTAATAATAATAAATGGAGAGTATTTTAATCTAAGTGTTTTTTTTTATTTGTGTGTTACATTGTTAAGGGATTAATATTTTTAATTGAAGTAATAATTATTTGAGCTTAATTTTTATTTATGTGTAAAGAATGTTTGTAATGGATGAAGAATTTTCGTGTTGATAATAGTTATAGAAGTTAACAACATTTTCATATGATCTTTTTTTTATTTTTTGCGTGCTTAATTTTACATTGTTGATGCATGTGTTATTAGAAGTATGTTTAAGATTAAAAAATATATAAAACAATTTAGTGATTCTTATTCTAAAAGTATAAAGTAATTCACGTTTGTTAACAATTTCAAAAAAAATGTACATAAATACTTAGTTTAATGAGAATTTATTTTAAGTAACTTTTTAGTATAGACAGACTTATAATTATTTCCACGAATTATTTTGGAAAGTTGTGACAAACATATAAAAACAAAAAGGTGGCTCAATAATAATTTTCTTTCATCACGGAAGCTTTACTCTTTTGGTTAATAAACATCATACAATTTTCTAAGGTCATTTCGCAAGGCTATCACAAATCTTATCATAGTAGTTTATGTGTTAATCAGTTTATAAACATTGACCAATACCTTATATATGACAAATTTGATTATCATGTTAGATTCATATTTAATGATTTGGTTCATGATGAAAATAGTTAAATAATCTATAACTAATTAAATTTGCATCAAGATAAAAATATTTGAATGTATTCTAGCATATCTTGAACGTTAATTGCATACATATTAAACATTGCCTATATAATATAGGTCAAAATAAATTTAAAACAATTAGGTATTTTAGTTCCTTCATCCTTTACTCTCAAAAGTAAGGACTGTCTACCAGTATGACTCTTTTTAACTTAAATATTAGATCATATTTTAATTGTATTAATCGGACTATAATTGATGTGATGAATTATCTTAAATGTGAGATAATATGGATCTCAATTTCTTATTTAAATTCGTCTATTTTAATAAAATTATCTTCATGAAGGTAATTTGGCCCAACCTAACAAATATGCATGTTTTATTACTAAAACTTACTATCCTTAAAATGTGGTGAATGTTAATCATTTTTAAGTCCATAATTATACTCTTACTATGTCGAAATAAAAGGATAAATTGAATCCTTCTAATCAGAATGATAGTATTAAAATTACAATTATGTATAAATTATACTCACTATTCTTCTCTCACTTTATAACCTAATTTTCATGCTTATCCTCTCTCTTTTTCTACTCTTGCTCGTCGTCTAATCACACTATAAAGAATAAATATTACATTATATTTTTACTTTAGTCACAATGAAGATTTCACCTGTGTTTTCTTTTATAGGTGCACTATCATGAATGAAGATTTAACTTCCAATCTATTTTAGAGTCCCACAATTGAAAATTTGATTTTCTTTTTATTTCAGAAACAGATATGGTGACTTAACTAAAATATGTATAAAATATTGTCTGATTTTCATACATTAGATTTAAATATCTAAAATTATTAATGTAACATCAACATTCTTTCCAACTCGGACATTAGAGAATGTGTTAAATAGATTAATTAAACCTTAATCGATTTGATAGGTCAACTTAAAAATGGGTAATTCGGATCTTAATCTTTTAAAAAAAAATTAAGTCTACATTAGTAAAATCATTCCCACAAATGCAATTTTGGACCTACCTAACAAAGATGTATACATATCTTGACACTAAAGACTTATTACCCTTAAAACCGAGGAAATATTAAATGCTTTTAAATTTATAAATATACTCTTAACCGGAGGAAAGATTGAATGTTTCTACCTTAAAGTCTATTAATATCCTTAGCTAGAACAACCAGAAAATGTATTTCCAAATCATTACTAAGTAGTAAACAAATTTGTGACTTCAAAACTATCATTAATAGGTTTCTAAAATAAAAAAGAAAACTGTTAAATTTGCCCGCAGATATTGAACATTAACTTTCAATGTCAAAATTTAGTGAGATAGCATCACTAATAGCACTCAGCGGTTGATTTAACAAGAGGTGAGTTGTTCTCGGCTTACGAAGACAATAAAGAATGATGGCTTTGAGAGTGAATTCAGATGATCTAAAGAATGAAAAGAGTACACACTATGATTTTGAAATTTGAGCATTTAATTAGGATTTAGTCCATGCAAAACATGATATTTCTCAAATTCTCAATCCTTGCCCGTCAAAACATTACACAACCGGTTCCAAAACCCACCAGCTGTTGCTGGTGATTGCTCAAGAGGGTCCTTAAATTTTGCTTTCTCACCTAACTCTTCGAAAGAATCCACAAGGTTCTGGAGCCTTGCCACAAACTCAATCAAAAGGGATGTAAAGGTGGCTAGAGACAAAGAACTAGCACTTTCATACGTTTTAGATTCTTCCTCTTTTGTCACTGCATCTGCTTTGAAGGAAATATGAGCAGGCCAAGATATCTGTTTCCTGAACATGTTTTCATCACCAACACCTGCAGGCACCGCAGGTATCTTGTCAGGAGCTGCAGCTGCTTGTTCTCCCCAACCTTTTGGAACTTTGACAGCTCTGAGATCAAGCACGGCTTCACTCAGAGACTTGTACTCCAAAAAGTGTCTTTCTTCATCGACGTTCAAGAGATCTTGAGGATCACCCTCCCCTCTTGGCCGGTTTCCGATTTCCCAGCTCTCTGAGTTCACGAGGAGGAAGGATTTTTTGTCAATCTTCTGCTGCAATTCTTCTGCTGCCTCGTGTACTTCATAAAGAATGTCTTCCTCCCCTAGTTTCTCCATTTTTTTTACTTTGTTTCCAAGTTCCCTTAGAACTTTCGCGCCTTCAGAACCTACCTTCTGAAGCTCCCTTCTAAAGACTTGTCTCTTCTCTGGTGGTGCCTGTTTATTAAAAGGGAGGTTGAGTACATGTGTGTTTTCGCATAAATTATAAAAAAACGTTTGGAATAAGAATGAAGATTTCCCCAACTATTTAACTTTATATTATCAGAAAATTTGAAGTTTCCTCCATATAAGGAGAAAGAACAATAAAAAAGTAATATAACAAATTAATTGAAATCATCAGCAACAATCAAAATTATAAAAATGTCATTGTAATCCCCAAAGTTACTAAAATGACAGTCATTTTTGTCCTTAATGTTATCAAACATCAATCATTTTAATCTTTGAAATTCCAAAAATAAGAACCAAAATTATCAATGCTTGGTTTTAAGGACTAAAATGAGATTTTTATAATTTCAGCCATTAAATTTCATGGAGTAACTAAGTGCATTACTCAAAAAATACAAAGTCAAAGATATTTTAATAGATATATTAAGTGTCTTTTTAAAATTGGAAGAGATATTATTTATTTGTAAGAATCAATTACAAGCCTTATATATGAAGACTGTACAAATAGAAAAACAGTTAACAAAGATAGTTAACTATTCCTAACTGACTCCCAACTAACTCCCAGACCCATAAAGTCTCAACCACATCATAACACCACTTATAACTGTTGTAGATAAATTATTCCACCAAAATTTCAAGTGTAAATCAAGCAACGCAGAAAAAGGGTACCTCCAAGCAGTAATTTAGTTACTTTATATCATTAGGACCGATAACAGCAATTGTAAAAGTAAAAAATAGAAAAACCGGAACACATTATACCGATATACTGTTTTTACAAGAAATAGAAAAACAAAATGGTACTTTGGCCTCACAAAGACTTCAGTTTAACCCAGGATGAGAAAAGACAGCACAGATTAGCATGTCAAATATGAAGAAGTGACAACTAACACCGTCAAGTTTATCCGTTTTGATGTCGAAAATAACAGAAAAGATATTTTTAAGACAAACAATATAGTGAATCAAAGTATGTACCAGGTGGCAGTGGTGTATGGGTATACTTGGGTTAAGGTTAAGACTTGACAGCATCTCTAGTTCAGTCACTAAGAATACAAGATTTGGGGGCTGAGGGAGTTAATAGTGGATAACAAAAGTTTAAGAGCAGCTGAAGCAATATTATTAATAACATTCCGAACTTCGGGACCAAAGTAATTGACAGTGGATTACAAAAAACGAATCTAAATTCCAGTATGTCCGAGAAATTTATTTTTTCCAAGCCCAAGGTTTCCAATCACTAGACATTTCTCTAGAAAGCCAAATAGCTTAATTTAATGGTCGATCTCAGTTTAGAAAACAAAAACATAGATGCAGTTTATAAGTGCTTTTGGTGTTGTCCTCTAATCATATTAAAGGTTCAGCTGAATAACCTATGCTGACCCGTAGTGCAAATCTTTATTACTTGTATGACGGAAATAAAATTTCAATTTTGATTAGAGAACAATATCAAAACTACTTAAGGAACTTCATACAAGTTTTGTTCTTATGAATCCTCAAGTTTTGACCCCTCACATTGCTAGCAAAAAAACACCAACAGTTGAACCTGGAGTTATTTCTGAATCCCTATTTCAATAAACTATCAATTGTTATTTAAAACAGTATATGGATCAACCTTGAAAATTACCACTTCTCTAAGTATTAAACATTTAAAACACTTAATAGAACTAACATATTCCAGTGAAATAACAAACATAGAGGGAAATAAATCAAGAATGATAACAAAATTTTAAAATAACCAATCGTCACAAGGTCTGCAAATTGAAAAAAAAAAATCCTAAAAACCATCCACCAAAAGTAAATACAAAAGATTCTAAAGACTCTCTTTGGAACAGAAAACTTTTAAGAAGTACCTGTATTTCAGAAAGTATACATCCATGCATGGCCATGACCATAAATGCACAATGCCTTAGAGCCCCACTTACTTTCACATAATTTTGCCATGGATATCTAAGCATTTTGTATTTACCGTGAGGTGGCTCCCATACCGCAAAACCCATCTTCAATAAGAAATACGTATTAATGAGTCAAAGGATTATCAATATTTTGTTGTGAAAGTGAAACAGAGAACAAAAATAAATGATACCAATGAATCCTCTGTGCTTGTAGATTCAACAGCTGATCTGTAGCCTTTGTAAACCACATCCTCTGCGGCTTGGTATGTAAGAATTTTTGAAGGCACTCTCTCGTATTCAACACAGTTAAGATAGTTATTTACAACGCCTGAAAAAGAAGCTAAACAACGTTATTCAAACAAAGAAATAAGATTACAAAGCCACACTAAAATATTTGTTGTCAGTTTATTACAATTCCACAAACTAAGACAACCTTCCAATGATGCAGCAACGCCCACGAAATTTTTTGCCACAAGATTATGCAGATCCTCACCAGCCCATATTGGATATATACATACATTTATCCCGAGTGCCACAGCAGCACCAAGGGCAATGAGCAAAAATCTATTTATAGCTGTTTGAACAAACTCTCCTGTTCGATACCCTGATACAATAATGTAGCAATAGGTGATCAAGAACACTCGGAAACCATATTCATAAGCCTTCATTGTTGGATATTGTTTTGCATATGTGGCACAAAATCCTGCCATTCATACATAATAACACTGTCAGAGAAAAAGGCATACTCAAAAACGAAAAAATCTGATGAATCTTTATCAACATGATAAGAAATAGAAGTGATTCAAATTCCTAACCTACAATGAAGATGCTAACAGTTATGATGAGCTCTTCCCATTTTCCAGCCAATTGTGATAAAATTCCCATTCCCAAAGCTAGACCTCCAGCTAACAAAGTCCCCAATCCTCTGTTAAGCCCTTTGCTAAGAGTTGCCCCTGCAGGAGTACATTGTCACGAATTATTGCTAGTAACTGAAACTAGAATTTTACTAATAAATGTTTTAATAGCCAATGATTTATGATCAAAATATTGGATTCAATAAAAGATGAAGTACATGAATACAGTTGAATTAAATAAGTAGAGGCTTTGGAACATGCAGCAGAAAAAAATATAGCCTATGATTTCATTCATTACAAGACAGAAGAAACTAGGGAAAATTATATGATTTTTTTCTCTGATTAAAATTAGAATCGCATTTGCCTATCCTCATAAATTAAATAGGAGAATTCTACCGAGTATCCTTAAGAAATATTTATCGAAACAAAAGTAAAATATATTTTTAATAAAGAAAACAATATTACTTTAAAAACTCAATTTATTTAACAAAAAAGTTGAATTTTCCCACTGCCCCCAAGACACTGGTCAACAAGTATTTTTCCTTAGATTAGTTAGCACTAGTTTTCTAGACAAACTAACTAAATTAACAGAACCAACATATAACTCTACCACGATCAAATATTTTAACCAAATATCTTATCTACCTACTCCCCAATGAGCCAATCAAAATAACATATTATATGTCTAGTGAAAAGGGTTAAGGCCTTTATGCACTGATCCAAGCATATTCTTCGCCAATTCCCCTTGAGGAAGAGGAATTAAAACCCCAAAAGTGAAAAAGAAAATAAAATAATAAAAACCCTTATTTTAATCCATAGCGTATACAAATGACACTAACTTAGGTCCTATAATTAAAAACAAAAGAGAGAGAGAGAGATCAGTTTGGTTCTTAATAGCATGTTCCAATTTTGTATGTTACTTTAAGCAATAAAAGGACTAAGCTCGCGACAATTATACCAATCACGTGCAATTCTAGACACCATAATAATAATAATAATAATAATAATAATAATAAAATGTGTCTGTCTGGAAAGAAAAAAGTAAAAGGAAAGAGGTGTACTCTTTAGATGTCAAAAAAATAACACTATGATTGTGATGAACATCTTTTTTGGTACCGATATATTCAACTTTAAATTTGCTATAGTTTACATATTTGCTAATCTCATCTTAGCGAGCTGAATTCCAAAATTCCACGATAATTTAGGTGAGGAAATGTAATTTTTTATTTTTATAATTTCAATTTTTATGCCAAGTCGTTCTAAGGAGAAATACCCTTCGCCAAATAGCATAAGACCCTATAAATAATAGTGTATTCAACACTAAAACTACATAAATAAAAAAAGAAACTTAATCCAAAGGAACCCTAATATTTCTATTTAAAAAATCAAATTCAAATTTGAACATAAAAAAACAAGCGAACCAATTTAAGTGGGGTCAACTAGATTCTCGACTATGAATTAACAACATGAGATTAATTAGTAGAATCAAATTTGGATTCACTTCCTAAAATAGCATGGGTTAATTAACAAAAAAAACTCATGTGGTGGTTTTGATTTCAAACTCAAACATTGAAATGCGTTAACTACTCGAACAAAAAACTTTGCCCAATAATATTTGTCATAGATTCGAACGAGATTATGGGGAAGAATGCTATGCAGTGGAAAAAGGAGAGTAGATTGAAGGTTGTTGTTGGTACCTATGCTGAATTCGAAGACAACAACGACGGTGAGAATGGCCCAAACGGAGTATCTACTAATGTCTGCAAAGGGCTTTTTCAGGAAAATCAGAAGCGAAAGGAGAATGAGAGCGAGTCCCATTTTGGCGGAGAAGATGATCTTCCGGGGATCAGACACCCCCATCTCCCACGCTCTCGCCGCCACGCGCTTCGCTCTCTTCCACGCTCCGACGATCCCGTCGGAGACGGCGCGGTACGAGCAGCACCGCCTCCGCGGCGAGGTGTCCTCCTCGTCGTACTCCGGCAGCGTGATCCCAATCTGGGAGTAGCCGCCGCCCTTCATGGAGAACAGCCTCTCCTTCCTCTCGGCGAAGCTGTGACGGAAGGAGCCCAGCTTGGGCACCCTCGCCGCCGAACTCATCATCGCCGCGAAATCAAGCAAACGAGAATCTGAAAAGTTAAAAACTAAACGCAAACGCGATTTTGGAGTTAGTAGAAAGGTGAAAAGAGCGTTTTGGAAAAGTGGCGGTTAGAGAATGTTATGGAAGTGTTGGTTTGTGGTAATGAAGAGTCATCATGTACACAACGTGACTACATGTCTACATGTGTCTCTTCAATCTAAATTATTCTCTATAATATAGTATTTTAAATATTTAAATAAACATTTCATTTAATATTAAATTATTTTATTATTAAATATTTTTTATAAATATATTTCACTATATTTTTTTATAAATTATCTCGAAATCATGTTATTTCAAAGTGGTTGTGCTGCACCATTTTCAAAACTAACTTCGTGCCAAACTCTATGACAATAATGACTACAATGCCAACTTTAATTTCAAAAATAATAATATTCTATGAATAAAATATTATTATTTGAAATATAATTTATTTCGGTGATAATTTTTTTTTTGTATTTTTATCATTTGGAACAAAAACAGTCTTTAATTTTACGTGTAAAACTGGTAAATAATATTTTGGGTTGTGGGATGTGTATTAATTGTAAAATAATATGATTTTTATGAGAAAAATTAAGACATATTTAACCATTACTTCTTTTTAAGATTTTAAAAATAAGGAAAATAGTTTTCACTTCTCAATATCAACTTTAAAATGAAATGGTTGCATTTGACTTCTTTAACATGCTAATTAAAATTGCTTTTAGTGTTCTAACATCATTTTCTGTTTTTCCCTTTGAAAGCATTAATTCTCATTACCTATTTTATAGGGTTGGTATATGTTTTCTTATTACTTTTATTATACACTTTCTATTTTTCTAATATTACTCTGTTTTAGCATTTTCTTAAAAAAAAATATACTGTTACTTTACATAGCCCTGATGATATAAACTATTCTGAAGCATTATTCTCAGATAAACATTTTTTAAATCAATTCCCTGAATGATATTTTTCATGATAAATATATCAATATATAAATCAAACATTTGCTTAATTTTTTTTCTCAAATTGGTATTTGATCAAATATATCATATATGCCTTTTAATGATTCTTAAGTTCTACTAGGATTGAGAAACTTTGTCAAAAAAATTATTCAAATTTTCTACTATAGTATTTTTCTTTAAGAATTATTTTATTATTCTAAAAAATATTTTTTGTAAATTGTTTAAAATGTGATATTCGTTTGTGAGGATGATTATATTAAATTATAAATAAAATATGCTTCGTTTTTTTCTTTTTTTTTTCTCTTCAATCATGTACTAGATTTAAGTCTCTTTTTCTCTCTCATATATATCTCTTTTAATTTTAAATTAATAAAATAAATTTTTACTTTTTTTTTCTTTTTCTCTCTCATATATATTTGTTTTAATTTTAAATTAATAAAGTGAAATTTTAAATTCACCTCTTTTTTTATTTCGCTGTCTCTTACTAAATAAATTTCTTAATTTAAATTAATTATAAATTTGAAAATATATTATTAATTATCACGCAACATTACGAATCATTAATAGTTGATGAATTACAGGAAGATTTACAATATTTAAAGTAAGGCATTCATTTAAATACAAGGCTTAAAAATATTGTGAAAAAAAAGTAGGTAAAGAAAATAAATTTTGTTATAATCATAATTCAAATTTAAGATTTATAGCATTTTATTTATTAATATAATACTTTAAGATATGTAACACCAATCAGATATAATTAATTGAGAAAAAGTTTATACTGTGTAGAGAAAACAATAATTATGCCCTGCACTTATAATTTTCTAAAATATTAAAATCATCTTTACTATTTATAAATTATTTTTTGCATCTTCTTTTATTCATTCTTTCTTTCATAATAAATAATCTTTTATGATTTTTTGTTATTTTCCTGTCAAATTATTTTCTACATGAAAGCTGAATCTTAAACCTTTTGTAATTTTTTTTATAATATACTTAATTTAATTTTTTTTTAATATCTATGAAGCAAAAATAAATAATATGATAAAAGAAGATAATATAATAAAAGAAAAATAGAAAAAGGTGAGTAGAGAGAAACTAGCGAAAAAAACAGAATAAAAATTCTTACTTTATTAATTTAAATTAAAAAAGGCCTCTCAGGCCTCTTTTAAAATAAAAAAAAAGAAAAAACGTTAACTTTTTTTTAATTTGGTTGCATTTATCTAACGCGGGAATCAACTGAGTGTGTAAGAGAAAAAATAATTATTTAATAAATAAATTTAAAAATAAAAACAAAAAAGATATTATTGAAAAATTAATAATTTGTTAATTACAAGAAGCAACTTGTATCTTCCCACAATGAACTTAATATTTTTTAAATTATACTATGATAAAATAAATAATTTAAAAAAGATTTCTTCTAATTTGTTTCGTTTTCTTTCATTTAATAATTATAACAACGTATTCAGCTTTTAGGTATTATATCAAACTAAACGAAAGAGTAAATATGAATGTAATTTTTCTAGTAATTTTAAGATTTATTTCTCATCTTAATAATTTTTTCCTTGAACTTTAATTATTTTAATGAATAATTAATTTTAATCATCAAATATCTTGAAAAACTGTAACATCCCACAAAATTAAAGCTTCTACTATGACAGCTAAAGTATTATCATCATGTGTATCTGACAGTGTTCCATAGTTAACATATATCAAAATTACATAATAAAGCTAAACTGAAATTTCAAAACATATTTACAATATCATATATAAGTTTTTTCAAAATAATGCACTATTCCTAACAGCATCCTTCAACC
>Ga0099824_1007878_pt1 | contig 13870 bp, 6 predicted proteins | sample SiratrowhiteBW_FD_76837 | JGI IMG/M metagenome (GOLD analysis project Ga0099824, IMG submission 76837) | Root nodule microbial communities of legume samples collected from California, USA - Siratro white BW | ecosystem: Host-associated > Plants > Roots > Nodule | place: USA: California... | reverse complement strand
TAATCCAAAAAATAAAAAAAACATAAAAATTTCTTAAATTTTTTAAAAAAAAGAAAAAAAAAAACTTAAAAATAAAATTTAAAAAATAAAAAAAAAAAAAAAAAAAAAAAGATGCAGTTTGGTCTTAAACATAAAATGTCCACCTTAAGGATGATTTTTTTTTCTACTCTGACATGTTCTAGATAATATTTACTCAAATAGCATATTATATACTCTTAGTGTAGAATTCGATTTAGTCTCAAATATGTTCTAATTGTAACGAAAACTAATAGGAATTTGGATTTCAAATCGAAATTTAGTTTAAATTCTAATTATATAAAACACACATTTACGTGTGTCTTACACATTCTAAAATATTAATTTTCAAATAAATCTCTCGGCACTCCAATTTTTATATCTTAATTGCTCTTCTTTTCAAGCTTATTATATCCTATTTAGAGGTCTGGCTACATTTTCTTACATAATGAGAGACGCTGGAAAGAAATAATGAAAATAAATAAACCAAAAACTTTATATACATATATAATTATACCCGTTTAATATTAAACAGAACAAGAAAACTTTTCTATGCAATCCGTTGAGAATAAAGAATAAAGAATCTCTTTGATAGAAATTCTTTGGAGAATAACTAGAGAAATAGATAGATGAAAAATCTTTACAATAATGTGTTAATATTGGTATTGAGTTTTATAAGAAGCACAATCTAAATCAAATAATTGACAAATCTCATAGACCCCTTAAATGTTTTTAAAGGTATTTTCTTAGTAGAGACTCCTTATTCTAAATTTAATGATAGATCCCTTAAATGTTTTTAAAGGTGTTTTCTTAGTCCAGACTTCTTATTCTAAATTTAATGATAATGTAAGATAGTTTTTAAGTATTGAACAAATATAATAAAACATAAATTTCTTAATAATTGAAATGAGCTTAATGATTATGTTTAAATTTCTAGTAAATGCAACACTAAGGAAAAATGCTTCCAAAATTGCCATGTAATAAAAAAAAATTATGATAGAGTTCTTTTGTTGCTGGATGTTTTGTGTTGGTTCAATAGTCTTAATTTTCTTTCTCTTGTTGATTTGTTTTTAAATTTAAGAGATAGACATTTTTCTTTCAATAAATTTTATATGATGCCTCTGTGTCAGCAATAGAACTATGCTTTGAAACATATTACATTTGATATATGATCATATATGCATTATAACAACCACCGTGGTGGTGACAACAAAGTATAATATCAACTCTTCTCACAGTGTTTTGTACTTAAGAGATCACTAAACAAAACAAACATAGTTACTTCCATGTGTAAATTATATGACCAAACAACCATGTTTTCATAATAACATAGATATGACCTTCTGCATGCAACATTTGGTACATAACAAAACAAGACTCATGAATTAAACATGTGACTTTCACTCTACAAAAGTGGGAGATGAGAAACTATAGGGTTGATGTTAGTAGCATGTCCTTAAGCATAGCCACAAACACCGAACGTGCAGGATACCCCATAAGGACATCTATGTCCGCACTTGCCACAGTTGAAAACACTGAAGTTTATGTTTCTACACAAACCTCTGCAACATTGCCAATTGAAGGGACACCTAATCCCACACAATCCACAGTTGTACTTGTCAGAACTCACATTCACACAACGGTTCCTACAACACAAACTTCTTCGTGGAAACTCCCTTTCACGGCACACCCATGGTCTCTTACCACAACCTGAACCTCCTCCTCTCACGTTATTTTTCACCCATGCAACACTAGTGGAACCATTTTGGTACAAGATGTTTGGTGTTGATTTTCCCTTCATTGGGATCAAAACCAACAAAGTAAGAAATGTTGCAATTATCTTCATCTTCAATGTGTGATAATAAGATGATGACTTCGATTCATGAAGGTATATCTATATATATCAATAACGTTGGGTGGTGGTGCATTAAAATAATTGTTTTCATTCTCGCGTTATCTCTAAAAACTTCTCTATCACCTCACTTTATTTTATACATGGAGTTTTCGTATTATTTTGGTTCAGACAAAGCGTAACCAAGCATGTTAATTGTGATTTTGATCTCAACAAAATAAACATTTGCTCTTTCTTCTACCAAATATAAAGGGTCTTTGGGATGCTTATCGTGGTTTTCTTACATAGGTGGATGACAATTGTGGAGACACGTACGATAGATGGTGGAGATTCACGTTATCTCTTGTGTTGGGAAAATGGTTTTGGCTTTTTAACAAATACCTTAGGTTTAACGTGAGCTTTCTTGTAGATCAGTCATTAAAATTGGGTAGTGTTCTATACGAATTTAGGTCACGTTTTATGGGATCAAAATTCACGTGGGAAGGGCTATGTTTATCAGTTTAAGAACAATGGGAATTGAAAAACAGAGACGCGCGTGAACTGTCACACGACTTTTTTGTCTATCAACAAATTAGGTCTAAAAGTCATGAAAGAAAGGGTAACTTAAAGGTGAAAGCAAATTTAGTGGAATAAATATATGTTTATATGGAAAGCATAGGGAAAAGGGGTAGATATATACTTTTAAAATTAGGATGGTTATAAAATTACAAAAATTCCATTTAGCAACCCCATCTTTCACATATTCTTGAGTAAATATGAAAAATAAACTAAAATTTATTATAGGTCTTCAAATAATAAAAGTATCATCACTTTATTCTATATTATAGCAAGGGAATAAAAGAATTGCATTTTATACATTAATTGTATGTTTTTTATGTCATGTTTTGTTCTATTGAAAAAATTAAAAGGAAGAAAAAGGGAAAAGCCTTTGTTCATTCTCCTCATTTGAAAACTTCTATCACATTCAGACCCCATACCATACACCCAAGGAGTTGTGACTTATATAAAGACAATGATACCCTTATTATTTCACATTAATTTTCTTATTGAGGAGGGTATTTCTGGCCTTCTATACACATATTTTCTTTCTTTTATTTTATTTATAGCCAACCAAGAGGAGTGAAAAAACTTTTTAACTTTTCTTTCATTTTCCCTCTTGTAAAACAATTAAAAACTCCTTTCTTTCTACTTTTTTTTTCCTCTCTTGTCAACCAAAAATGTAACTCATCATCAGTCCCAGGTACCAATTTCTCAAAAGGTGAGATCAAGCAAGAATAAATGCTACTCTCATACCTGACTATGCAGCACAACCAAAAGTGCAATAACAATAATAAAAAAATGATAAATGCTGTTGAAGTAATATAGAACCATAAAGCATGTCACATTATTCATCCACAAACACTAACAACTGAATAAGCTCACAAGATTAGTTATTATTACATTGTATTTTTCTTACATAGACTACGAAGGACAATCAAGCACCATACTACAAATCCATATAATAAAATACCAACAACTTAATTTTCAGGTCCACAAAACATGCATATAATACTTCAAACTCAAGTAACTGCTGTCACCACCATAGTAGAAGGGTGCTACACATACTTGAACTGAACCGTAATATAGCAGCTTATACAGTGCATAGTCACTTCCATGAGAGCCATGTTACAGGAGAACAAGGCATTTCTGTGAACCAGCCACCATGGCAGGCTGGGTGGTTGGGCTAACAGTATCAACTTCCTCAGCACATTGAGGCTTCTTGACATTCATGTCAACAGATCCAATGGCCTGAAAAACAAGAGCAGTGACTTCCTCGAACCTCTCTTCAGAGAGGGAGACCTCGGCAAGAAGCCTCCAGGCGTTGGCTTCAGATGCCTCATCGTAGTCCTTCTTCCTCTTCAGCACCATGTGCCCACTAATTTCCCATACAGCAGGATTCACCTGGGTCTCCAGAAGCTCACCACTCACTTCTCCAAGAGCTTGTTTCTCTGCATAGCACTGTTTCACCGTTTGCAATCTAGTAAGTTGCCATACATTTTAAGCTTAAACAGATTTCAGTGCTATATCCTTTTTGTCTATTGTGGTCCCTATAAAATTTTGTATTGAAGGTTTAAATGTAGCTCTTATAAAATTGCAAACTTTAGGTATAGGCCCCTACCATGTTGGAAGATATTCATTCTACCCGTCATTTAAGAACATCAGTTAATTGTGAAGAGGACTAAAAAATGTAAAACAATTTTATAGGAACCAAAACCAACCAACAAATTTATTAGAAAATTAAAACCATAAAGCAGGTACAAAGAGAAGAAACATATCTAAGCCAATATATTATATTAAGCAACTAAGTAATTGTGTTTTTAGGGAGGGGCTGAGTTAAAGAGCAATTTACCTGTGGCAAGAGAAAGATTTGCCTTCCACAGCCTGAAATAAGTACATTGTACGGCACATTGTTGTGTTGAAGGCAGATGCAGGCTTCTGAAACAGCATTTGCTAAATTGTCTAATGTATGACCACCCTCAAAGACAAGGCCCCTGACTGGATAGTTTAGCAGTTTAGATACTTTCACTCCACCACTTAGTTTGGTAATTTTCTTGATAGGGGCCTTCTCAATGGGAAAAGGCATAGCCAAGTAATATGCCTGAATTTGTCAAAATCACAAAATGTCAATATGATGAATACTGCTAAAACAGTGGATAACAAATAGAATAGAACAAACCAAACATCAACATGGAGAATGTTACAGCCATCTCAAGTTGATCACTGACTAGCAAGTACCTGAAAGTGGAGATGGTTAATGGTTGCAAATGCACCCAAGCTGTTGTAGCCCAACCTAAAATACGGATTCCCAGCTTCAACTGCCATTTCAAGTGCAAGCAAGAAACTTGCATGGTCAATCCTTTGAGGTAAACACTCAAAAATCCGAGGAATCAGCAGCACATGCCCATATTCAATAGGACTCACCTATTAAAAGGATACAGACAGGTTAAACAATTATTTTACTAAACTTTCAATGACAGACTGGAAAAAGAAACTACAAAACGTACATTGATGGCAACAAAACTAGGAGAATTCTCAACATCAATTGGAGCATTTGGAGAGAATTGAGCTTCTCCATCATCGCTAGACTCCAACTGAAACAGGACCTCCTCTTGCCCAATTTTAGTGAAGTTAAACTTGCTTTCATCAAAGGGCTGGAGGACCTTATCAACACGGAACTCAGTTGGTCTCTTCTTGAGATGGCGACCCTCATTAAGCTGAGCAATGAAACCATACTCCCCAGGAATCACCTAAACCCAATAACCAACACATCAAACAACATGCATGCAAAAACCAAAACAAGCAAAACACCTCTAGAAAGTGAATCACACCAAATGGAACACAAATCAGACCTTGGTTTCACAGGCTGTGACATCATAGCGGAAAAGCCCTCTCTGCATGCGTTCCTCCCACTACACCACCAAACGCAAAATGCTTAAAAAAATTATGAAACAACTACAAACAAAGAAAAGTAAAATATAAAGCACAACATCATGACCCAACTTAAACACAAATTAAAACGTTAGAAACATCAAAAAGCATAAGATAATAACACAAATACAGCACAAATGAAACATCGAGCTTTATAAGAAAGGGCATAACATAATGGCACACCCACAGTCCTATACACAAATAAAAACAGAACACCAAACCTTTACAAACACCATAATGACACATCTACACAGATTCAACCATCAACCCTTAAAATACTTTAAATCATACAACATTACGTACGACACACCTACACGTACAAAGAAAAACACCAACCCTGAAAACACTCAAAAACATACAACATAAACACAGATCGACATGCACAAACAAAATAATCATAATTCAATAATACCTCCCCAAGGATAAGCGAGTCCAGAAACGCCACTGGGCAATGCTCCTTGCAAGCAAGCAAAGGCAACTCCTTTCCACCGATCTTGTCCACCCTCTTGAAAGCATATAAAGGCAGCCTCGCACCTGTCCCCAAAACACCACAAAGAGACACAAATGAGCAGAATCCAAAACCCATCAAACAGATCACACCATGGTTTTAAATTGCAGCCACAGTCACAGTTTCATCACAATCCTTAAGATTGCAGACACATGCAACCCGAAATACCTAACTTCACGACTAAAAATCAAGATGATGGACCCTATTACAAAGCCTTCCAAGCCAAAAAAAGGAAAACTTAAAAACGAAAACACCAACCTTGAATGCAACAACTTTTGAGACAGTTCCGACCACATCCTTCGGCAGGAGCCTCACCTGCCTCCTCCTTCTGATAATTGGAAACCACAGTAGGAACCCTCTTGATGCTCAACATCCTTGACCTCACCTAAACTAACAACTACCAAAGAAGAAGAACAACAAAAGCAACAAAAGGAAAGCAGAAACCCCTTATTGAAAACTTTTGAAGGCGCTGTTTATATTACGTCTATTCCTACTAAATAATCCTAGCAAATAAAGGCTGAACCACCGCCGGCGAGGAAGAGGAGGTCAGAGGGGCTACCACCTTCGGAAGGCAAAGCGCCACGCCCGCCGTGCGGCGAAGGGTTGCTCTCTGTCACACAACCCTTGCGACGGCCACAACGGGCATGTGAGAGCGAGTGGCGAACTCGTTGAATAGCCGTGATGTCTACAATGCTACAACCCCGGGTTTTAACCCCACACACCCCCAAAATTCGAAATCAAAATCAACCCCTCTCCTCTTTTTCCTCCTTCTTCTCCCCTCTCTCTCGTTTCGCGTTAAACGGAGGAAAAGGTGACAGATTTGGGGACCCAATGGACCAAATTGCAAAACCCAGAAGGGAATTGGAGGGAAGTTGAGAGAGAAGGATGGTTTGGGTGGTGTTGTTGGCGGTGATAAAGGACAGGCTGAGGGTTGCTTTTGTTTTATATAGAGATAGAGAGAGAGAAAGATAAGTGATGAGAAATTGCTCTAAGGTGCTATTGTGGTGGTGGTGGCTTTGAATGTACCTTTTTGATTGGGTATATTACCCAATCATCATAAGATGAAGGGATTGCGACCTTCGGGGTAAGGGAGGAACAATGGGGACGTTATTAACTTATTAACCAACACTCTTATTTTAGAAAATTCATACTTGTTCTAAATTCAAAATAAATAAATAACTATTCTTCTAGAAAAAATGATCTTTCCAAAAAAATATTATTGAAAGTTTTTGGTATTGCCAATTTTGAACTAATTTTTTTAGAAAGATATTGGGTACTGTGTTGAACTTCTACTTGGAACATTTTTATTAAGTAAAATGTTAAGATTAAAATGTTTAATTAAGTTTTTTAGTTTTGTTTGATGGTAAATTTGTTTTTCAATACTCGTTTAGTTCTGGAATCTAATAATAACTATTGGACATTTTTGGATTTTGATTATAAAAAAAAGTTATTTAGTTCTTATTTTGACAATATAGTTTGATGGTTGTAGCGTGTATTAATTTTTATTTTTAACTTTTTCTGAAATTGATTCTTAATATTAGAAAATAAACCCACTTATGAATGATATTTTAGATAAATACTTAGAATACTAATGTGGTGTTTGGCTATTGAATTTCTTTTCCAAATAAAGCTATTTCTTAAAAAATTACATAAATAAATAATTTATAATTTATTTACGTTAATAGACTCATTTAAAAGTCAGGATTCTGAATTTGGAAAGTTGAATTCTAATATGTAAACAATGATTATTCGTATAAAAAAAAAAATTACACTGATCACTGTTTAAGGAAGACCACTATTTATATAACAGAATTCGACATTTCTGAAATTAAACTGAACTATGAATGTAAATAAAGTTTTGAAGAGTTTATTCATATAATAGTTATAAAAAATAAGTTTGTTTAGGAAAAACAGATGGTTGGTAATTGCAAGTTTGTTTTTAAACAAAGTGATTTTTTAAAATAATTTTTATTTAAGTAAAATTATATGTGTTTGTTTATTTTCAAAAATTACCTTGTAAATTTTTTTTCCTATACTTTCTTTTCAGGAGAAGTAAGTCTAAAATATTTTTTTATAAAAATTACTTCTATTTTTTAAAATAAATTTATCCAAACATGTTAAAAGTTACAATAAATCATTATTTTAATAAAAATTTCTAATATGGTTTTTACCAATAGAACCAATACCTACACACTCAAGCTATCAACTTGTTTTAATGATAGTTTATGATGATAAATAATATAATATGTATCAATTATACAATATATATATATATATAGGTATATATTAAAATGAGCAATGTATTTTGTAAATAAAACTTATTTTGATAATTTTCATTTAAAAGATTAATATATTTTGTAAATAATAACAAATTTATTATTATTAAATGTTGGCATAAAATAAGCAAAATAAAAAATTGTGGTTATTGGATTTTGGGGGAACACCCACCATTTAAGAATTTTGTTGGAAAATTACAAATAATAAGAGATGGTAGAAATTAGGTTTGGTGTTTTATTCCCAACAGTGGGTCCCACTTGTGGGAAAATGTGGAAGAAGAATATGGCTGCATGTTTAAAAATAGGTAATGGTGGTTGTTAGTCTCCAATCATTACTTATTCAAAGTAATCATCCTAATTGGTTGCTAAAGCCATTTTGGTCTCTCCTTAAAATGCTAGTCTTAGGTCACAGGATGATTTTATTAGTGATGTAATTATTCTATCTAAATTTTTCTTTTATACAAGGATTTGATTTGTGATATAATTATTTTATCTTAATGTTTTTTTTTTATCAGTCTGGTAAACACTTATCATTTTATTATTATTATTATAAGAAAAAAAATTATATATTTATTATAAAAAATATACATTTTATTAAAGGTAATAGAATGGAAAATGAAGTGTTGTTGAAAGATGCATATGTAATTACTTTTAACATTTTGATACTTTTTTATATTTTTATTGTTTATTTTTAAATATAATTAAGGATAAAATAAAAATATAAAATACGCTCATTAAAAATAAAAAATATATAGTATTACGAATGGGGAAAAAGATACCTTTTGTCTTTATATATTGTAAGATCTATATATTATAAAAAAAATAAAATTAATAATGATTAAATAAAAAGTAGTGATGATTAAATAAATGTGTAAGTGATTTATAAATGTTAGTTAGTTGAAATATGTAGTTATTATTTTATTATTGAGCCACTTTATATTTATTTGTTTCTTATTTTAAAATATAATTAAAGATAAAATAAAAATATAAAATATATTTATAGAGATAGACTCTATTTACTATAAATTATATATTATTATTATTACATCTTTTATTTTTTAAATGTAGTTTAGTTTTTTTACAAAAATTATGAAATACAATCGTTTTCTTATTTTATTAAAATATGTATAAGCTTTCTATTTATTTTTTATTTACACGTTAATGTATATATACACATATACACAAATTAATGAAAAGTAAAAAAATATAAATAATTAGAATAATATTGTGTTAAACTTCAATTGCCACCACAAAATAAATACCAAAATATTTTTTAAAATGTGGCATGATATGATTAGTAATATTATCATGATTATCTTTATTATTACTAATGGGGATATGTGTCTATTTTTCTTACTATAATAAAAATTATGTAGTTAAAGTTAATTTTTCTAATAATTTTTAAAAATAATAAAATATCAAATTATATTAAAATTATAAACCAGTGTATACATAAAATAATTATGTTTTTTTATTTTTTTATTACAATAACTAACTATGTAATATGATATTATATTATAATATCATATCTCAAAAATATTAAGATTAGTTTAATAAAATATATGGATTCAAAATGGCAATTATAATATTTGAAAAATAAAAAAAATAATTTTACAGATTTAAAACCAAAATTCTCTCAAATCAAAATTTGAAACATTGATTACAAACTGAAGAAAAACAAACAAAAACTATAAAAAGTAAAATCAAAATAAATAAAAAAAATCAGTTAGTTTAAATTAAAAACATATTTAACTCTTGAGGTTTTACATTCTAAATAAGTGTCCCGAAATATAAGAAGAAGATGAAGTCCCCAATGCGTGAAACTTCCTCATCATAAATGGCCAAATATCTCTTACATTACAAACCCTAGGAAATTTCATGAGGTTCACCACCACCACTCCCATGGGACTCACATTGCCACAAATTTTTTTGTGACCAGGCTAAATATATAACCAAACCTTTTCTTCAACCCATGTTGTACATCTAACTTCATTATTGCATAGGTTTTTATTTGTTTTAATGCATTTGCATTTAAATATATATGTATATATATATTGTTAAATCCTTTATTTATTTTAATATTTCTCTAATTATATAGGGAGCTCCTTGATTATTATTATTATTATTATTATTATATATAAATATATAAATACATACACAATTAGATAATCTAGAGGAAAATGACTATAAAACAAATATAATAAATTCAAGAGACAAGAGATTTGATATCTTTGTATATGAATAAAAAATATAATAAAACATATATAATTTAGATATTATTAATTATAAATATAGACTCTTTTTATTTTAATATTATATTTAATATGATTAGTCTAAAGATATAGTTTGCAATTGATTCATAACATTATAATGATAAAAGTGGTAGTGATAATAAAAATGGTAGTGATAGGACTCTTCAAAATTATTAATTGGTCATAACAATGTTGATATACAATATAATATATAAGTAGTTGTAAACATCAAGTTAGTTGTGAAATTGAGTTTGAATACTCATATTTCAAAGTGAGACATGTGTTAAAAATCTTCCATCAATTAAATATATGATCATAATTAATATTAAGTATTCTACTATCCAGAAATCATCTTTATATTTTGGTTATACCAGCTTCTTAATCAATAATGCCTTATTTAAGGAATTTTTAGACTCAAAAAACTTAATCTCTTCATCCAGTTGTAAGTCATAATCTCACTAGATGCTTCTCATGATTTCTCTTATATTTATCTACTAGTTTAATATCTTGTTCATCAATATTACCACATAGTCAAAGAATAATAGTAGGCTCCAAAATAATTTCAAGCAACAAATAATAATATTCAATATTTTTCATTATTAATAATTAATGGGTATATCATGAGTTCTCTTTAAACCTTTAAAGATTATAAAAATATATATTATTTTCACCTGTTATTTAGAAACATTCATTAAAGTGTATAATGAGCTGATAGTCTATAAATAAAAATACGTATTTTTTTAATTAAGTCAACATGGAACAAAGAAATTAATATTTAATAAATAATAAGCAAATAGTATAAGAGATCATGCCGCCCACTCCAACCCAATTTATAGATATTTTTACTTATATACATAATTTTTTATTTTTTCTATTTAATATGCGACTTTTAACTCATATTTAAAATTTAAGCAAATTTTAAGCTCGAAATGTTCATCAATACGAAGGAATGTGTAAAAAATCTTATATTAATTAAAAATATGACTAAATTATAATACATAAAAAAGTCTATCTTATAAGATTATGTCACGTACTATCAAATAAAAGCTTTAAAATAACTAAAGATAGTGAAATTGTATTATATGCAAATATTATTACATAGGACAAAATAGCCTTGTCTTAACTGGTTTTTATATATATAAAAAAATAGAAGTGTTTATATGTTTTTGGATATAATGTAAAACTATTAATGCTAAGTTACATTTTTTTTCAGTGTTACAGTATATCTATATTGTATTTCTCATGAAAGTGTTGGAAAATTAAGGGAGATAATGTGAAAGAACTATCTATTAAACCTTTGTCACATGTGAATACACTTAAAAAGTCAAGCTTCAAACATAAAATAAGCTTTACTTTAACTAGTATCCAAAAATTAAAAGTGAAGGTAAACAGGTTATCTAATTGAAATTTTTTTAGTAATTATGATTATTAATGACTAATTTGTTTTAATATTAATTGCTTTTACGTCATACTTCAAGCATTAATTGATGAGAAAAATGAGACATGCAATGGTGGTTGTGATTATTTTTCTTAAAGTTTCTTCGGTTATATATAGTATCTTCAACTTATAATTGAAAATTATTTGAACCAACCATAACAAGTATATTTTGCCAACTAAATAAATTTCTTAGCTAACGTAATGATTAAATATGAAGCTAACATAATAAACTATTTAATATTTATCTAATTTAAAAACATATAAATTCATTAAATATTATAAAGATGGTAACGACGACAACTTCTTCTTACAGGCAGTGACAGCACAACAGAACTTGGAGGTAGTGGTCATGAAATAAATGTAATATACATGAGGCAGAATTATGTTTTCGCAATTTTAATTTGGTTTGAGCTATTAATGGTTGTAAATGGAATTACCAAAACTTTACAAACAATAAAACATACATATTAATAGAATTAATAAAAGGTTTGTTTAAGTACTTGAAAAAATGTAGAGAATTTGGTTTTGTAAATGTTATTATTAGTGCCAAAAAATTTACAATTGAAATGGATAATGACTATGAGTTTGTTTAAATGCATCAATTTCTTAAGATAAAAAAAATACTATGATGAAACTTTCTAAATGCACATAATCAAATCTTAAGTATGTTGAAGAATCTTTTAAGATCCATTATCTTTTATATACTGTCGATGGAACAATTGTTTCACTTAAAAGAAGATTTGATCAATAAAGTACATATGAGGAGCTTTTTAGATTTCTATTTATTATTGAAAGACTTAAACCAATCTTATTATTTAAATAATAAAATGAGCTTTATTATTAGAAGATTGGATAAGCTTTTTAGATTTGATCAATAATGTTGTGAATATTCACAACATTTCTTCTCCAATCTTCCGATGCAATGAATATTCACAATCCTAAACTTTGGTTTAAAGCCATCACTTCACCCATCGATCATGGGCATGGGGTGGTGACGTAGGAGAATCAAACAAGTGGAAGGGATGCCATAATCGCTTTTCAATTAAATGGATAGTTTAGTTATTATAATTAAACTCATTTTTTAATTTGAATAGATTCACTTCAGTTGAACAAAGAACGAAGTAAGTTTTACACAAGAAAAAAGAGTATCTATGATTCTACCAAAAACTATTACAAAATAATTACACTCTACAATCTTTCGTATTCATAAAACAGTTATTTTTTAGAATTTCTTTTCACAAAATTTCAACTATTATTCTAAACATTTGTAAACAGTTGACTTTTCAAAAGGGAACAGCTGAAATGTTTGATATTTTATTTTTCAAAAAAAAAAATACTCTGAATAAGTCATGCCTAACTTTCCTAAAAAATTAATTAATTATTGGTTTCAATTAAATATATGTTTCAATCCTAATAAACTGAGTATGACACGTGTGTCATAACTGTAGTTTTTAAAATCAAGAAGACTGATGGACCTTTTATTAGTAAAGAGATAAATAAATTTTTTCAAAAAAATAGTTAAGTCATATATATAACACTAATATTTAATGTGATGTTATAAAATCGAACACGAATCAACTTATGTAGCTTTTTTTAACCTTGTGGAATTAGTTTTTAAATAAAATTTCAAAACTCAATAGATTTAAAGAATTAGGAAGTAGCAACCCTAGTTTGGGTAACCAGAGTGAAAATCTGATCCACAATTCACATGTCTCAACAACCAATGAAACCAGAGTCTTTCTTCTTTTTCTTCTCCGCCCAACTTACAACCTAATTAATTCATTCCGTTTTTCTTTGTTCCAAACGATTTCTTTTTCCTGATTCAGACATTTTTTTAAAGTGTAATGGCAATTGTTTCGATCTTTAAGTTGGTTGATAAAATACACTTAAGGTTAATCATTAGATACTATCTTTATCTGTTTTAGAGTTTCAACCTTTTTATTACCATTTTGTCTTTAAAAAGTATATTAAAAAATTAATATATATATATATATATATATATATATATATATATATATATATATATATATATATATATATATATATATTTTTATTTTATAT
>Ga0099824_1007869_pt1 | contig 13882 bp, 8 predicted proteins | sample SiratrowhiteBW_FD_76837 | JGI IMG/M metagenome (GOLD analysis project Ga0099824, IMG submission 76837) | Root nodule microbial communities of legume samples collected from California, USA - Siratro white BW | ecosystem: Host-associated > Plants > Roots > Nodule | place: USA: California... | reverse complement strand
GGTTTAAGCAAATCTGGAACACTAAAGCGGTTGGTCCTGCACAAGTTTGTGCGTGGAGGGTGTTACTTGGTAAGCTTCCTACTAGAGTCAACTTGGTGAGGAGACAGGTGATGATGTTAAGTATGTTATGTCCGCTTTGTAATAATGAAGACGAAACAGTACAACACGTCTTCTTTGAGTATATAGTTGCACAAAAGGTGTGGGATAATTGTGATAGATGGATAGGTATACACTCAGTTAGGCATAATAAAGTTGGTAGTCACTTAATGAATTTTTATTTGATTTGGTTCAATAAGAAAGTTAACACCGTGTGGAAAGGGATGTGGCTAGCAATAGTGTGGGAGATTTGGAGACATAGGAATAACGTAGTGTTTAATGGGGGGGTTGTTGATGATTCTGAAATTTTTGTTAGGGCTTAGCTTAAAGCTTGGGCTTGGGCTAAATTTAGATCTAAGACAATAAATTGTTCTTTTTCGGACTGGTGTTTATATCCTATGCAATGCCTAGAAAATACTTAGATGACCACTTGTGTATAGGAGAAGGGTCCAGGGGTACTGTTATCTGCTGCTTTATAGGGAGCCTATTCAGAGAGTGAGGTTAGAGGGCAAGCTAGGTGTTGGTTTCTGTTTTGCGTTTGTTGTGTTTTTTGCAGGGAAACATATTGTTGGCATAGAGCTGGTGCTGATTGCGGTTAGACCACTAGGGTAGTAACAAGTTCTCAAGGTTTTTGTGTCTTAGACTACGAAAGACAATCCAGATTTGAGAAAACCATCTTACAATTTGTTCGGGTCTGTGCTAAAGTCTTTTTGTTTGATGGGATCATAGTGGATTGGGTCTGGGTGTGTTCACATGTCTTTATTGTTGAACATGGGGAGTTTAGTGCTAAAGGTATTACCACTGGGTAAGGTCATACTTTGTTGGGTTTTATAGTTTGGGTTGGTTTTCCTGCTTGTGCCCAGTTGTAAGTTTAAGTGTTGTTTTGGCTACAGTGTTGTAGATTTCTTTAGATTCGGTTTTGTTTATTTTTCCTTGTAATAGGGTTGGAGCACCCCATAAGTGTTCCCATTAATTTATTCTTCGCTGTTCAAAAAAATAAAAAATAAAAATGAAGATATTCATGTAGAAGATCAAAAAATGGTCTTATCTTAGGGAGATTGTGGCAAATGAAGATATATGATCATATGAATTGCATTCAAGAGAATTAAATAGGTATAATCAGACCATATCAATGTTATAATGTTTGGGGAAAACAACTAAGTGGATCAAAGTTCTACAGAGAAGAACGGGCAGGGAGCATTCTAAATTTGTAGGACACAACCATGTTTCAATTGTTGTAGTGTGTGATAGGAAAGGGTTTTATAATTATTAAAGGAGAATAGGGATACGAAAATGGGTAATAACCATAACCAATGTGTACTTACCATGTAATTTTAATGAAAAAAATGATCTTGTGGAAAAAGTTAGTTAAAAAGAAGAATGAGGACATTTTGAGGTAGATACGAATAAATAAAAAAGTCACCCAATTAAACATAAAAAAATAATGACGATTTAAATGTACAATTAGGTCAGGTTAAGTAATGTGAGCCGGTAATATTAGATACATAAAGTTGGTAAAATGAATAATGACGATTTGATTTGGATAATAGATTACAATTTTATAAGTATCCAACATAATCTAAAAATGATGTTTATAAATTTGTAGGTATATATTTCAAAATTTAAAAAAAATTAATATGATATCTTTTTTATTCACTACAAGAAAAACTTAATTTACTTACGGATTATTACTCACGGATCTGTATCTATAGGTAAATGTATCATTATTCACGAATTATTACCTACGAATCTATATCTATATATATGTTACTCACGAATTTAAGTCCGCAAATATTATCCATAGACATAGGTTCGTAGGTATTACCCATAGACACAGGTTCATAGGTATTACCCCACGGATATTGGTACGTAAGTATTACCCACAAACTATTTACATAGATAATACCTACGGACCTATGTCCGTGGACAATACTTAGGAACTTATATTTATGGATAAAACTACTACTATATCTTATTAATGATGTTCATATTGATTTATTAATAATAACATTAGTAAAGGTAAATACAATATTAATATTTTTATTGATATTATTAATATTATTGGTATTTTTAACATATTTATTAATATTATTATTATTATTATCATTGGTATTATTAATAATATTATCATTAATATTATATTTATCATTATTATTATTATTAATATTAATATTAATAATATTATTTCTAATATTATTGTTTTTATTATTGTTTCTAATATTGTTAGTTATAATATCATTAAAGTTATAATAATTATTATTATCAATATTATATTTTTTTTCAAATTATTAATGTTGTTTTTAATATATTTAAATTTTTTAATATTAATAATATTTATACACAAAATATTATTAATGTTATTGATAACATTATTATTATTATTATTATTATTTATGTTAACATTATTGTTAGTATTCTCACAATACTAAAGAATTTGATGAAGCCATGCAAGACATGCCTAGCAAGCCAAAGCAAGCAAATGGAAGTGTGTTCTAGGCTTTGTCTTAGTGTGAGTGAGTGTGATTGGTTGTGAAAGAGAACCTATGGACATCTAAGGAGAAATTCATTAGCACATGGTCTAAATTATTTAAATCAAACCATAAAAGGTTTAACATTGGTTAAAAACAGTTTTGGAAAATAAAGTATTGAACTATTATAAGCTGATTTTAGGTTAAGCCGAATCAATTTATTCGTGTTTGAGCATAACTGAATTAACTGTTTTCTAAAATATGGTTTGAGTTCTTCTTCTATAATACAGTGGGCTTTCAAGTGTGAAAAACAAGAAAAAGAGAACAGAGAAGAGAAAGAACAGAAAGAGATACATTTTTTACAAAACACAATCTTTTGAACTTCATTTTGTGAGAACTACTGTGAGAGAATTGCTGTTTCATAATAATCATTTTCGGAAGAGGGTTTTTATTTGAAGAATCAATCTTGACTAAGGTGTGCTACTGGGTTTCTTCAACACTGTATACAGGCCTTTCTTTTTGCGCCAATCAAGGAGTTTTCTCAACCTTTCTTGATCCTATTTGAATCAAGATTTGTGTTGTGTTCATTGTAATTTTGTGATAATCATTGAACAATTGTATTGGTTTGGGCTATAGGAGTTAGCCTGGTATTTCTGCTGAAATTAATTGGGAGTTGCGGGAAGCAGTTGATCAATTTAGCAGGGTTCTTGATTTCTACAGGGAGTAGGAATTGAGTTAGCCTGGTGTTTCTGTTGAAATTGATTGGGAGCTGCGGGGAGCAGTTGATCAATTTAGCAGGGTTCTTGACTTCTACGGAGAGTAGGAATTGGTTGATTAATTGTATGTGAACAATTAATTGAGTTAGTGGAATTTTCTTTGCAAGTGGTGCAGAGAAGACTGGAAGTAGCCCTTGTGGTGAACCAGTATAAAATTGATTGTGTCTCTTCTTCTTAAACCCTTTTCTCATAATCTTGATTTATTCTTGCACTGCATATTGAATTAAATTGAAAGATTGAATTAATTTCTGATAATCTTGATAAAACTGGTTTAAGTTCTCTGCTGAATATTGATTTGTGCATTGTAACTTGAATTCTGTATTGGTTATGATAAATCTGCTGTAGCTGTCAAAGAAATCTTGCTTATCACATAGGTTCTTTTCTAAATCTATAATACATACAAGATTCTAAATCTGCGATTTTACAAAGAATTAGAACTTTGGCTGAATTGTTGTAATACTGCAGAATTTGTTTTCTTGTTCTGTGTTCTTGGTATAATTGAATAATTGAATCTGCATTCTGAATAATTTTCAAATCTGTATTAATTACTGGTGTTAGGAAACTTTATCAGATTTGTTAATATTAACTGAAAGTGCAATGTTGTGTTAGGTGTTTCAAATTTGTATTTTGTAATTCTGTTCCTCTTTGCTCTCATTCAAATTTGGAATTTGTGTGTGATTCTGTTCTGAGTGTAATATTGCTATTGGAACTGTGTGAATTTGATCTACTTAAGGTACTGTTGCGAATTTGGTGTGTAGTTGTGAATCTGTTGTATGACCTGTTTGAAAATTTCTATCTGCGTGTACAACAAATTGATTCATCCGCCTTGAATCAATTTATTTTTTTATTGCACCTTATATCTCTAGCACCAAGATTCATTAAAGTTTTTCAAATTGCGAAAATCATTTTCAAAGGTCTAAATTGAGAAAAATCTTTCAAAGTTCAATTCACCCCCTCTTGAACTCAGCCTAAAACGTTTTCAATTATTATTATATGCTTTTAAATATATGGAATGTTATTAATACTTTTATTCATATTATTTATATTTACATTAATAATATTTTTAATATTACTGATATTATTATTAACATTATTTATATTTATATAAAAAATAGTTCTAATATTATTAATAACTTTTTAAATTAGTTTGAGTTATATTAAAAATATTTGTGATATTGTTATTAAGAATTACTATTATTATTATTATTATTATTATTATTATAATAATAGTTATTAATAATATTATCAATATTGTTATTACTATTAATGTTAATATTATTGTTAACATTAATATTCTTATTTATAATATTATTATTATTTATATTATTTTTATTACCCTATTAATATTATTAATAATATTATTATTTTAAATTTTATTAATTTATTATTGTTATTATGAATCTTATTAATATTGTTTTTATCAATATTATTAATATTATTATTGATATTATTGTTAATATTATTATTGTTTTAAAATTGCTTTATATTAATATTATTATTGATATTATTTATATTATTGTTAATATTATTATTGATATTATTTATATTACTACTAGTAAAATATATTTTTTACTAGTTTATTTTATTTGTATAATTACTAATTTTATATTAGTTTATTTTATTTATATAATTAACAATTTTATATGAAAAAATTTACACGTTATTATTGTTTTAAAATTGCTTATATTAATAACAAATTTGAAGCTATTAAAAAAATATTATTTATATTAATGTATAAATATATAATTATTATGTGGGAATATACATTTTATATATATATATATATATATATATATATATATATATATATATATATATATATATAATGATAAAAGTAAAGATAATTCCCACATTGATATATGATTGAGATTTTGAATTGAACAATAAAAAAATTGTAACATTGTAAACGTATAATAACATGGGAGTCGACATGTTATGTTTAACCATTGCCATGAGTTTGATTCAACCAATTTTTTTGCCCTAACTAATTCTTAAACTTAAATAAACCATAATCTATAAATTAATTGAAATTGATCACTACATCTCTACCATGTTTGTTTTAATAAAACATCCTATTTAAAACATTTGTTATTCCTTTTAAGAATAATCCTTAACTATAAGACCTCATCCAACTATATGAAAAATAAAAAAAAAATATTATTCATTCATTCAAATTTATTTTTTATGTATTTAAAAAGTATAAATTAAATACCTTTAAACTTATCCTAATTTTATACATCCATGTATATTCATATTCATGAATTACATTATAATATCCTAATTATAATATATATATATATATATATATATATATATATATATCACTTTTTCTTAAGAATGTTTTCTAGTTTTTGTCCTTGATATAATTTTTGATAATGTTTTTTTAAATAGTTATTGCATTTTATTAATATCCAAATCGCAACAATAAAAAGAAAGATAAAAAAGCATGAAGCACAGTAGTTTGGAAATTTTTTTTTTAAATAAATATCAAATATTATTTCTTCTAATAAATTTTCACTCCTAACATCTTGCTACAAATTATATTTTTTTTCCGCACTCTTGGATGCAAGTATTCTTTACCGCATTCAAAAGATCATGAGCACCTGACAGGCAATTAAAGTCAATAGTCAAAATCATAAAAAAAGAAAGTTAATAATCGAATCATGAAAAAAAAAATAATTAATAAATTCAAATATAAAATTAAAAAAAGGTTCAAAATAAGAAAATATTTTGAGATAATACATACCGATGTTAATGGCAATAGACTTCATTAACCGACAACCGTTAATACAATTATAACCAGGATTAGAGGATAATTTCTCACAGTGTGATTCACAATCTGGAACACAATTTGGTGGAGGAATTGCTTTTTCTGAACATTCGAATTCACACTTCGCTTTGCATAAAAATCTACCAATGCCGTCTAATTCAGCTTGTGTAAAACTCAACATAATCATGATCATGATTATAACTCCAATTGTTTTTATCTCAAATTTTCCCATAACTCTTCTCTCAATTCTTTCTAACGATAAAAAATTTGTATAAAAGATCATATATCTCTTGTGATATTTTAACAAAGCTAAAGATGAATTTATAGAAAAAATGTTGTGGTATTTTCTTACTTTTAAAGATATTTATTTAATTAAATATATTTTAATAAAGAAGAATATCAATATAATATATGCATATTAATATGCTATAAAACCTAAAACCTATGTTAAATATAATTAGTGTTTAGGGTTTCACATTGAAATATAATATATATATATATATATATATATATATATATATAAATTAATAATTTATTTATTATTTTCTTATTATATATGTAATAAACATAATATTTTTGACTATTGTATATTTTTTAAAATAGTCTTTGAATACTATTTTTTAAATGATAGATAGTCAAAATGTTATATTTATTACATATATTAATTATAAGGAAATAATAAATAAATTATTAATATATATATATATATATATACACTATTATTTAGTATAAAATTAATAAATGCATTATTATAAAAGTGTAACCACTTTATTTAAAATATAATTGAATAAAATAAAATAAAATACGGAAATACATAACACTTTTTTTTATAATATCTCAGTAGGAGTTATCATTAAAATTGATATTTTATAGTGAGGTGATATGATTTTTTAATCTTATTTTTGTATAATTAATTATTTAATATATATTATAACAATATTATTGGTTAGAGTATGATTAGTTATGAAGACTAAAGTTTATGGAGAAATTCTTGTAACTCCTCATATGTTGAATTTTATAGATAAAAGGTAATATTATCTCTGATTATATAAATAGATAGTAAATGTAATGTTCAATAAAATATATTAATTATGTATTTGTAAAACATAATATATGTATTAAATTTCAATAAAATGTAATCATTATAAAAGAAATTCATTTGTATAATAAAAGTATTTAAATTTAAAATAATTGTTTTATTCTTTTAGAGTATAAGTAACTAGTTTATTAGAACATATTTAAAGTTTCAAACTTCCTTTTATTAAGGAGGTAAATTTCTTAAATTAATATAATTTTTTTTTTAAATTTTTAAAATGGTGTATTTTTTATTTTATTTTCGGATATAAATAAATTCATGTTCTTTAAAGAATATTTAAAGAGAAATATACCCTCCACCAAGCTTCCTTTTCTCTTCCAAATTCATGCTCTTCCTTCCTGTCCAAACAAATTCAAACCATCAAACAAACGCAAGAACTGTGTGATTCTGAAGATAAAACACTACCGTTTAGGCTGAAACTGTATTTCTCTGGATCCACTCATCGGTTCTCCCCGAAATCGAGCTTGTGGAACATTTCCATCTCCCATTGCTTCACTATAGTCTTGGAGGTCCATATCTCCATTTGGTGTTCTTCTCAATGTCTTGGCGCAAGAAGGGACTGTACGTGACAACAATATAAGAAAAACAGTAAAGTATTGATAATAAAATTAGTATACAATTTTTGTATACGACTAATGATAATTCAAATTGTATCAACAATTCAATAAATCTTATTTAATTTCCAAAATTTTAGATCTACAAGCATATATAAACTCATAATTGATACTAAATAGAAAAATAATAAACATTTGAAAATTTTATATTAAACACCCAACTTAATCTAAGAATTTGATTTATAAGCTAATCATGAAATCATAAATCAAAGTAAGTTTATTACACCAATATCCTCTCACACCTATATATGTGTTCCTATCTGTAAGAAATTTTACTCGGTTTCTAACTACTTGATATTATTTAAACAATTATAGTGAATTAAAGATATTTTTGGTTATCATAAGTTCATGTATTTAGTACTTCAACCAAAGTCACATTATTATCTCTGGGTATTTAACTTAACCAAATTCAGTTTAACATATCATGCACTCAATTCAAAGGTATTACTATATACATCCCAATATTAATGTTCAAATTATATATATGTATAAATTATAATGATTTTAACTTGTAAAACTTGAGTTAAACATGTTATATAAAACAAAATGTAACATTCTATATTTTTCAGGAACTTTATTAAATAAAAATTATATATAATAAATTTGAATATAAAAATTCATACATTCATAATATATTTCAAAATATACTTCTCTACATAAGATTTAATAAAAATATCTTCATAACATTACAAATAAAATAAAATAAAGTTTTTTTATTAATTTACTGGGGACTCACATCACTTGTACTCTGCTCACGTGTAATACACGATTATCGCAGATTTAAAAATAAAACAAACACCAAACAAAAGAAAGGGTAAGCTAGAGAGTTTAAAAATATATATTTCATAAATTAAATTTTTATCTCAACCAAACTACAACAAATCAAAATATTTCTTAATTCATCTCATATCATACATATACTGACTCACATACAAAGACACTAGAGTCTCTACTTCTGGAAGACTCATGTATTGAGTTAGACTCAGAGGTTTGCACCTGTCATATATATCATTCATTTGTTCTGATCGGGCTCATATTCCAAACCTCGGACACAGTCTGTCCTGATCAATTCCTATTTCAAACCTCAGTTACAATTCCCATATACACAGGGTTAATCCATATGTCCTATTCTGATAAGCTCATATTTTAAACCTCGGGCATGGCCATATGAACCTCCTTCGACTCTTCATTAACGGGTAATCTTCACCTATATGAATCCAATGTACCAGTGGAGTCAGGATACCTCCTTAGATGGATTGAATCCCCAAACAATGCACATCTTAATAATCTCAACACAATTATCTAATTGTTAGGTATTCAAGTATGAGTTTAAGTGTCACATTGAATAGAAATGAGAAAGTTAAATAATATATAAAAAAGAAAACTCATAAACTCAATGTTTTAAGGTTTTGAGTTTAAGGTGGCGTCAATCCTTGTGTGGGTTTGACTCATGTCTCATTCTTGTTTGATCTCCTAGGTGTTTCCCTCTCAATTTTCTCAACAAATGGTATTAGATTTGAGAATTTGTGATAGTAATCGACATCGAAAGTCTTTATGATAGACAAGTACAAGTGAGGTACTTCTGTTTGAAAATGCTTCCACTCAAGTAAGAGTGTACTGATGTGGAAGAGTAACTCTCACATGAGAGAGATATTGTTAGTCAATCCTTATGTAGGTTTGGCTCTTCTCTCATTATGTTTAATGTTCCCGATATTTCTCTCTCATCGATTTTCCCACCACTAATATCAAGTTCAAGAAAATAATGAAACTTATACTTATACACAATTAACTCTCTTTCAATATTTAAAAGGAGAATCACAATAAATCTATTTATAAACATCTAACTATGAATTTAATTCTATTAATTCCATCAAAATGATATTATAAATCAATTAGAACTCAATAACTAAGTCCAAACATGTGAAGATAAAATCTCAACACTTTCAAAACACTTAATGATAACATAATTATAACTCACTTCAATTCAAATATATTACTTTAAAATACTTCATGAATCATAATATAATTGAAATAGTTTCTCATAATTTCTCTTATTTTAATTTAATTTTTTATGTTTTTCAACAAAGTGTTCCAAGAATTTAAGAAACATAGAGAAGTATCTTAACTTAATAACATAATACCTAAATCATTAATCAAACATACAATATAGATTCATCTACACGACTAATCTCATATGTAATAAAACTCACATCCAATATAAAAAAAATTAAGATATAAGAGAATATAAAAGCTTATTGTGATTAAATTATAATTTGTCTCATATGATTTTCAGTTAATCATTATTTTAATGATATTATTTTATTAAAAAGGTTAAGAAGCTTTAAAAAATTTAAAAAAAATAAGAAAGAATTCAGAAAAAAAATAGCAAAACAATAATATTTTAAAAAAATAAAATAAATATTCAAGATTCTAATTTATATACTCAATGTAATTTACAATTTTAATCTTTATTACTTTTTAATACTATCTCTACGAAAGAGAAAGTTGAATATCACGTTATATATTCGAACTGTTAAAGATTTAACATATCAATAAAAGCAAAAAGAAATTATAAGATATGATAATAAAATTCCTAAAATAATAATAAATAATTATACAATTAAATCAAACTATTTTAAGTACATATGTTGTGAAAAAAATTATTTTTTTAATAAATTTATTTTAATCGTTAACAACTTTTTGGTAATATCAGATTTATGCCCGTAATCCTGATGTGACCTGATTAGCATAATAGAATTAAGATACGAGTCACATTTTGACTCAGTCAATCAATAAATAAAACCATGATGGTATTAATGGAATTTATAGACAAATTTGTATAATCCAGGTAACGAAGATATATTTATAATTTTTGTGGCACGTTATTAATGGAATTTAAAGTATATTAATGAGTAAATTATGGTTGGGTTCCTGGAAAATAAAGAAATTAATAAAAGTATTATAAAAAGTTCGTATTAATTAGTACTATAAAACTTAAAGGTATTGAATTGGCTAAACATGTTTTGTTTGTTTATAACAAAGAAATCATTTGATTTTAATGAGTGGACAACAAAGCAAGTTATCTACTAATCTTGATAAAAGAATTATCTTCAACGATGAATGTTGGAGAAGCTGGCCATCTATTTCAATACTTTTAGAAAAAGCTGATATGACGCTTTTTTACATGTTTCTTTTAAATAAATGATAAAATACGAAAAATAAAAAAGTAAAAGAATTCAAAACACAATATTTCTCCATTTAAAAACTCAAACATAAAAAATAGTTTTTCTTAAGATCCTAATAAAAAAATTGATAATAAAACTTCTAAAATAGTTGTACATCTAAAACTTCTTGTTGTTGTTGTTTTAATCATTATGAGAATCCACCATACGGTAGTAAGCAAATAGTGAAGTGTGATATAATGTATTATTTTTAATAATTATATTATTTAATTGAATTTAGATGATATAAATAGTTTTTATAAAAATAAAGTAAAATTTGGTTGTTAGAAAAAAGTTAGGAGGGAATTAGATTTGGTTTCAATCCTAGACCATTAATTAGCATACAAAGAGGGGTTAACATTTTTTCATTTCACATTTATTGAGTTTATGACACTTAGAAATCCTTTTAAAAAAGCAATGTGTAATAAGTCTTAAAAGAGACTCCTAAATCAATCCTTTGAATCTTGGAATTCTCCGTCCTCATTCAAGGTAATAAAGAGAATGAAAAATGTCACTAGTTATAAAAGTTATGCTTACACAAACAATTTCAAAGACTCACCAAGATAATGCTATATTTCTTTAAGAATAATAACTGAGTGTTCCACATAAATTGATTAAGAAAAAGATATTGTACTATACGGTCAACCATACACATATACCAAATATATTTGCATACTGTTTACATTATCTTGTATACTTTGAAGTTGCCAGATGACCATCTCGATCAGCTACGAACGATGCTACTTCACTTGGACAAGCAGGACAAACCAACCACACGACATGTGACAGTCCCATTTGCGAGATAAGCGGAAGGTAAGTACTGTGAATAATAACATAAACATAGCAAATCATAACAAACTGGGCTTTACTCTGAGCCAGGCCGCCCAATGAACTTGAATACTCTAGGCCTATTACAACACCTATAAATATGAACTCAATCACACAAATAACAAATAAGGTACTTCTAAACTCTGACTTAAATAACTTGCACACTCTAACCCTATATTGACTTCAGCGTCGTAGTGCCTGTAGAACTCCCTTCCGGCACGGTGGACTTTGGAGCGATTGGAGCAGCAACAAACAACAAACGGAGAGAGCGACCGAGAAGCAACTAACTGCAGAAGACTTTGTTGTTGTTGAAACTAACTGGTCTCTTGCAAGAACATATACTATTTTATGATTGATTATGATTTCTTTGATTAAAATTAGGCTTATTATGATTTAGAAGCTTCTTGAATATCCAAATTTGACTTATGTATTGATAGTTATTATGAAATATAATGTGTAAAATGTGATGAAATAAAGTGGTTATAAATTAACTGACCAAGATTTAAGGATTCGGGTTCTAATTGATAAAGTAGGATAAAGATTTATTTTGTGACAAAGTGTAACAAATTTAAAGTTTGCGTTGTAGGTATAAAAAATCATTAAATCCTTTACACAAGTTATAGTTCATAATTATGATTTCACAACACATAGTGAGGGTGAGTCTATATCCATTTTTTTATCTAAAAAAATATAAATTAACAAGTCTTACAAGATGAGTACTCTAATCCTTTACAAACACTTCACATAGTGGAGATAATTAATAAAAAATAAATGATACAAAAATAATCAAGACAAACTAATTTGACCCATCTTATACCTCTTAGTGTCAAGACCTTCCATTATGTAAACACATACTAATTAACCCAACCCTATAAATAACACCAACATAATCAAACAAATTTGATATTTCTAACAAGCACAACAGAGAATAATATGATCAAATTCTAAAGTCAAACCATTCCTCTACCCCCTTATGTGGTTTTCTCCTTGTACTAAGAAGATAGTCTTGTTTCTCGACCTGTCACTCTCATCTGGAACACTATTTGGACAAAGACGTTACTATAATTATAAGTTGTGCTAGTTTTGTTACAATCCTTCTGCAGTATAACTTCATGCTCCTATAAGCATACAAAAGTCACAAAGAAATTTATTTAGGTCATACAGTTGATAGTGTGATTAACAATATTAATATATTCTAACCTGAGTTAAACATAATATCTACACAGTGTCTACACTGTTGTACATCTCTATTGCTAAATCCTATAAATTTAACATTTGTACTAAGTGCAGTGAAATAAACAAACATACTAAAGACTAAGAAAAACAACAACAAACTGTCAACACCTAATTTCGTCCGGACAAATAAAATTATTTTAAAATATAAAACAATATAAAATAAAAATAAAAATGTGTGTTATTATTTAAATAAAAAAGAAGTTTTGATTCTATTTTATTTTATGAATAAAGTTAAAATAAAATTCGTAAAAAAGGAAAAAAAGTAAAGAAAATCAGTCTATTAAAAATTTGTTAAAAAATAATAATAATAATAATAATAATAATAAAATGTGTCAGTCACATTACCTCAAATATTCCTCATTTATTCCCCATATTCATTTATTTTCAAATTTGATTATATGTATGGGAGGTTATGATGCCATAACAGCAATAATGGTACAATTCTGCCCATTTTTTAGTGTCTGTTTCGTCCTTGGGATTTAACAGTCAGTTGGTGTCATAAGTGGGGATAATTAGGAATTAATAGATTTGAATATGAATTAAAAGAGAATAATGAATTGACAGTTCACAAATTATAATTAAGAAGTGGAAATAATTAGGAATTAAGGGATTTAAAATTTGAATTAAGAGTGGGCTGACTAGAATTAGTATAAATATACATAGTGAGCAAGTGGATACACATGGGGAAAAAATACGAGAAATACTAGAAAGGGTCCTGAATATTAGTGAGTAGATCGTTTGAAGGTGAGAGTTCAGAGAAGAAGGGAACGTGCTTTT
>Ga0099824_1007867_pt1 | contig 13883 bp, 6 predicted proteins | sample SiratrowhiteBW_FD_76837 | JGI IMG/M metagenome (GOLD analysis project Ga0099824, IMG submission 76837) | Root nodule microbial communities of legume samples collected from California, USA - Siratro white BW | ecosystem: Host-associated > Plants > Roots > Nodule | place: USA: California... | reverse complement strand
GGGGTCAGGTACATTTTGTTCTTCCTGTCGCGCCTCGTCCGCGCTTCGGGTGGGTTGTTTGTTTTTTTTTTTTTTTTTTTTTTTTGGTTTTTTTTTTTTTGGGGGGGTTTGATGTTTTGGGGTTTTTTTTTTTTTTTTTGTTGAATAATTCCTATTTGGTTTGCTTGTATTTCTTGCTTGGTACTGGTATATCCATCTTTAGGCTATTGGCCAAGCACTTGTATCTATGTTTTGTTTTTTTTTTTTTTATCTATATAGAAATGAATATGACTTATTTGTTGTGCTTTTTATTTCTTTCAAGGTTTTTGAGTTTATTATTGTTTGAAGATGGCTGAAGGTCATGAGACTGATAAGAACATTGAGGTGTGGAAAATCAAGAAATTGATCAAAGCTCTTGAGGCTGCCAGAGGAAATGGAACAAGTATGATTTCCCTTATCATGCCCCCACGAGATCAAATATCTCGTGTCACTAAGATGCTTGGTGATGAGTTTGGAACTGCTTCAAACATCAAAAGCAGGGTTAACCGACAGTCAGTGCTAGGTGCAATCACTTCTGCTCAACAGAGGCTTAAGCTCTATAACAAGGTTCCTCCAAATGGGCTCGTTCTGTATACTGGCACAATTGTGACTGAAGATGGGAAGGAAAAGAAGGTCACTATTGATTTTGAGCCTTTCAGACCTATTAATGCATCCCTTTATCTCTGTGACAATAAGTTTCACACTGAAGCTTTGAATGAGCTCCTGGAGTCAGATGACAAGTTTGGATTTATTGTCATGGATGGTAATGGTACTTTGTTTGGGACATTGAGTGGTAATACCAGAGAGGTGCTTCATAAATTCAGTGTGGATCTCCCAAAGAAGCATGGAAGAGGAGGGCAATCAGCTCTGCGTTTTGCCCGTCTTCGCATGGAGAAGCGTCATAACTATGTCAGGAAGACGGCAGAGCTTGCTACCCAGTTCTATATCAATCCTACCACCAGTCAACCCAATGTTTCTGGATTAATATTGGCTGGTTCTGCTGATTTCAAAACTGAGCTTAGTCAGTCAGACATGTTTGATCCTCGACTTCAGGCAAAAATACTTAATGTTGTTGATGTTTCATATGGAGGAGAAAATGGTTTTAACCAGGCTATTGAATTGTCTGCTGAAATTCTTTCCAATGTAAAATTTATCCAGGAGAAACGATTGATTGGCAAATACTTTGAGGAAATAAGCCAGGATACAGGAAAGTATGTTTTTGGGGTTGATGATACCCTGAAAGCGTTGGAGATGGGTGCTGTTGAGACTCTTATTGTCTGGGAAAATCTGGATATGAACAGGTATTCCTTGAAAAATAGTGCTACTGGAGAGATTGTCATTAAGCACTATAACAAGGAACAGGAGGCCAACCAAAGCAATTTTAGGGATCCTGAGAGCTCAGCTGATTTTGAGGTTCAGGAGAAGTTGTCTCTTCTGGAGTGGTTTGCAAATGAATACAAACGGTTTGGTTGCACTCTTGAGTTTGTCACCAATAAATCTCAAGAAGGTTCACAGTTTTGCAGAGGTTTTGGAGGGATAGGTGGGATCTTGCGTTACCAGCTTGATATGCGAACATTTGATGATTTCTCTGATGATGGAGGCGTGTATGACTCTGAATAGCAATCAATGAAATACTTCCTACTGCTGGTGCAGGAAAGGGGAGCCAAAATACCTGCACCAGTATTGGAGGTGGTTGCACTCGCTGCTCCTCCTCCATATCTGTCTGTGGTGTTGCTTGGAATGTTTGATTGTGAATCAAGGTTTAATTTTATTACCCTTTTACTGCGGCATTTTTGGAACAGGTTTTAGATTACGTCTATTAGTTTGTTGATAATGAAGCAAGTTTCTCTAATTCTTGTTTTAATATTGTTTTTTCAGATGCTTTGCCTCCAAAGTGCTTCTTTCTGATACGAGTTACTTTCTTGTTCTCCTATCCTGCACACTCTGGCGCCACAAATATCTGCAAAGCTTCTGGCAACACCTGGTAAAAATTCAGCATATCCTCTTACATGCAGTTTATTGCTATTATTTTTACTTCATTTGCTCGTAAGAATTTCTCTAAACATTGCTGGCTTTTTGTCTTTTAGCTCCCCAGCTCCCCACTGCATGCGCCCAGAAAAGCAAGAACAAAAATATGTTCCTCACAGATACACTGTCTGGAATCAACAAAGGTCAGTACTGTCAATGAACATGCACAGTCAAGAATCTTTTATTCCTTTGGACATTAATTTTAAACTGCTGGAAAATAGAATGTAGTTGTTGAGCTGTTTCACCTGCTTTCAGAGCTCTCACACTGGTTGGGATCTTTTTTTATATTCTATGCTAATGCACTTTTCTTAACCATAGATCCAATGTCTGAAGAACTTGTTCTTCTGGTTTGAGAATTGACTGACTGTTTCTTCTTTGTTGGACATAATTGATGCCAATATCGTCGAATCTTACAGACTTGATGTCAATGATACATATTCGAGTTGGATTATTGAATGAAGGATTTTTTTATTTAAATGCTGGATTAATTTTGGGTTGCCTTTTGAATTTGGAAACGTATGTTGTGACTCTAGTTACTTTTGTCTGACTCTGCAAATTTATATCTAGACTTACATTGCAATTATTGACTATAGTTTTCCGAATTCTGGTGTATTCTTTTTATGACACAAGATTTCAAACAAATTGAAAGTTTCTTTGCATTGTAGTTTTTGTTGAGCTCGTAGCTGTCCAAAGTTTTTATTTAGAAGCTCACTTTTTAAGTTATTCTGCCTTAAGGTGCATTTTTACTTTCACCTGTTTCAATCGAACATGATGGCAAATACAGTTCTTTGTGTTTGTTATTAATGATAAGGGGGCTAGGGGATTTTTTTTAGTCTTTTCATTTAAAATTTTCTACTAACATTTTTTCTGCTGATATTGATTTCTACTCGTCCTGATGATGTTGAGTGTTAATAATGATTAGCTAATAATGTCTTATGATAAATCTGTAGCAAGCTTGACTATTCTTCTCATCCATATTCCTTTTCCATTTCACATCAGGGCATTTTCGCATTGTTGGCAATCTGTCATGTGTTATGACTGGGGTCTGCTACTTAATGCTCTGAGAGGCACTACCCCAGTCATTTGGATAATAGTCTTTGATACGTGTTTTTTTTGTTCTCATATTTTCCTTCTACTAGCTGTGTCTTTGCATAGGGCTGCCTATCTGCCATCACTACCTGCTGTGAGGGTTTATTTGGTTCATTGTTCTGAGTTGAATAATGGTTTTGTAGGTAAACGCAGATGCTTCGCTGTACGCTGTGTTTTGAAGGATGCCCAGCATATACGGCAATCCGAGGGCTCGAGTCTATGACCATACCTTTCATGCGTTATAATCTATCTTTCAAAACTTTACCCTGTTGAACTGATGTTAGTTTCGTTTTCGTGGTACTTTGGCACATGTGATTATAATATGACTGGTATTTACTTATGTTACTTATGGTATGGTGATGTGTTTTTATGACAATTTTAGTTTGTTATTAATATACAATGATATAAGCACCGATGCCAATGATGCCGCGTGTTTTATAAATTACTGGGTTTTGGGTTGGGTACTTTATGGGCATGTTTGATTGTGCTTTTATAAAGACTATATATATGGTCGGATAAGTAGTGTCTGGTGAAGTCTAAGTATTAGATTTACATTATTTTCTAGAGGTAAAATATATTTTGAATCTGTGTCTGCAATGTAGGTGTAGGATCAAATGTTGCATGCCTGTGTTTACTGAGTGGAAGCGTAGCACGAGCATTGTATCTGTAGCGAATCTATTTCAACTTTGAATTTAGAACTGCCCTTTCTTTTTTAATTTATTTTTTATAACCAATACATTAGGTTTAAGATTAAATTTAATAAACCAAGGGTACCATCAGATTAGGCATTCCAAATATTTATTCGGTCGGATAATTTTTATTTAACAAGAGCAGTTTATATAAGTTGATTGTTATTAAAAACTAATAAGCAGTTTAAGGTATTATGGTTTTGGATTGATATATTAAGTTTTGATCACTAGTTGTACTAACTATTACATACCAATTTAGGGAGTTTCGATTTGTTGCCACCAAGTTATGGTCTACGCTTTTCTTGGCCCAAGCATGTTTTAAAATCTTCATGTAGATGTTGTTCCCTCAAGTTTCGTAGGCTAAATTAATCTGGAATTACTACATTATTTGTTTTAAATAATTACTTGTATTCTACAAATATTCACGCATTTTCGTAAATAATAATTATGCGTTATTAATTGTTCGATTTAGTTAATACGACTTGTATAGCCATAAACTTAATCTAGGATTTCTCCTCTATTCAATCTGTTACTGAAAGTTCAATAATGGACTCCATTCCATTGCCCTTATAAGAAAAAAGTAATAATTTTGAGTTGGCTATTTTTTCGCCACAGAAAAATTGATGAAGAGGGGGAAATGATCCTTTTCCAAGCTTTAAACACGGTACAATCTTTTGGGAGAGCCTACATCACCACCGAAACTATAGACAATGTTCCTTTTTTATATATCATAGGATACACTTTAAGCGTAAATGCTGTACGGTGTTGCTGCAACATTGTCATTGCGGATCCAATAAAATGATCAGAAAATAGATAAAAAAACAATAATTGTTGTTCACTTGAAATAAACAAGCACTTTTATCCAAGTTTCTAGTCATATTTGTTCATACTAAATAATACTTTTTCAGGAAAATGGTACGTACAGTCAATTATTCAGGAAATAAAAACGAGAAAATTAATTAAAAATATTTGTATATAAAATCACAACAATTAATTTTTAAAAAATATTTGATTGAAAGCATTTTGTTTGTAGTGAACATCTTAACTAGTACCTTTAAGGTACTCATTATTAAAACCTGACATATATTAAACCTCTTGAAATAAAGATGCAAGCAAAGAATTTACAAATATGATTCAATAAATAATTAACATAGATGGTTGAAGAATAACAAGTATTATTTTTTTTGGGTAGGGAACGAGACCTTAGAGAAGTCCTTTTTTTAAAGTAATTGAACTACTATAATAGAAGCATACTCAATTAGAAGTGGAACAAAATTGTACTTATCTCAAATAATAAATATTGGTTTTCTTCTCTTTGGAGAGGGCCACCAAACTCAGCACAAATCGATATTTTATTAGTAACATCATGGAACTGTAGGACCACAATTATACCATTTCTAAGCATTGATTCCATGTATTGATCTCCACTTTTAAAACGAGTCAGTGAAATAATGTTATGATATTTGAATTTTATGTTATACAAACTTAACCAAATTGAATACTTCGATGTTACGATGGTTGACCCGTTTGTGTGCAAGTACAGCAAGGCATGTTTGCAATCAAAATCAAACAAAATTCAATATCATTGTTAAGTTGACATCTCAACTGTTCATCATGCCCCTCCCACAAATAATTAAGTGAACATAATCGACAAAAGTTTCATTCAACATGCATAACATGATTAAGATATTTGGTCAAATTTACATGAAATATATTTGTATGTGCTATATATTTGGTCCAACTTATAGAGCTTTTATTGCAATCAATAAGAAAAAAAAAGTATATTGAAGGTGCCTTGAAATTTCTTGGGACAATAATGTATTATTAATCAAACATAAATATCCAATTTTTTTAGCTCTTAATAGATGAGGATGAAAGAGGGCATGGATATTAATCAGTTCTAAGCATTCAACCAACACGAAAAAATAAAAATAAAAAAATAAACTATTGACATCAAACCGACAATATCATGTGCAAATTCGATGATCTATTGGATTGAAAATCACTTTTGATACTCACATGTCCATCCCTTCTGTCTCATGTAAAATTGTGATGGGGATGTTTGAGGCCATCCATTCAGAATAATATATAATAAGAAGATGCCTTAACCTTTTCTTTCTCCCATTTCTTTTGTTCCTTTTTATTTGTCCCATTCAGTGACAATTTGTGATGTTTAATTTCCCATTTTTTAGGTGCTTCCATCAACTTTGAATTACCCTTTTTCCACTAAATTAAGCTAATAACATATAATGAAACGCGTATGAGATGGGATACATACCAATATAATACCTAAGTCGTTTTGAGAATTTAGGGCATCATCAAATATGAAAATTTATGCTTTGAAAGTGATGCTTTTATGTAACATTTGGAAAGTTTGAATTTGGGGTAACATTATAGTTAGATAATATGTAAGAGAATCCCACCCAACTCTCAAACCATGGGATGCTTGGATAAGCTATTCAATTTTCACTATTCATTATGAAACTTAGATTTTTTTTTTCTTCAAATCCAAACTATATTTCTGTAATTTGAAAAAAGATTTGTTTTAATTTTTATATTCAAATGTGTTTGTTATACTCAAACGATCTCAAAATGTATATTCTTTAGAAGAAAAACACACATATGATGGACTTTTTAATGACACTATAAAATCTAAATGAGTTGCTGTTAAAGGTTTATAATTGCTAATTAAGCAAGTAATCTCTAACATTATTTAAACCAAAAGATCAATTTTTCATTTAGGAAAACAAGATCAAATCTACACAAATTTAAACTTTCAGCATCTCTCTCTCTCATGTAAATAGTCTTGTCACAAAATATTTTTCACAAAATAAGTTTTGAAATAATTTTCCTAAAGAAAGAGGAAGTACAACAAGAATAAAGTGAGTGTGGAGGCCCAAAGATTGGGCAAGGAAAATGACATTTATAGCTTCACCTTCAAGAAGCAATTCAGGTGCCATAAGCGTTAATCCCAAGCTATATAAATACACATAAATTTGAGAATTTGAGAATGGTCCATCATTGATTATTCTGGGGTCTTCCGTGGTTGTAAAATTACATAACTAACTATATTAAGCTAATATTTTTGGAAATATAATTTGGTTATAATCTTAAACTTAAAGTTAAGGCATGAACTATGTACAGTGGTTAGTGGTTGGATTTGGCCCTACCCACTTTGAGTATCTGTGTATTTATTGATGGCATGTGTTAGTGGATAAAATTTCCTTTTAGGTACCGAAAAAAATGGCTTTTGTCTTCTGCCTTTAACCCACCTAATAACGACATGGCTGTGCAAATGGTTTATGATTTTTTTTTGTGCATTTAATTCTTTGTTTATCACTACACATGCATCTATTAGAGACAATAACATTCATAATTCAGAATCAATAGCATAAAATATACAGTTTAGGTCATGATAAACTAATAAAAACAAATAAAAAAAGTTATTAACAATTTTGGGGCATAATGAAGTAGTTTTCTTATATGATTTTTTTTACCACAATAAAAATGAAGTATTTACTTAGTTGGGTCATGATTAATATATGTTGAAAAGTTAAATTGAGTACTCAAAGAAGTTTTTCTATTGTGTGTAAGGATATGAATTTTGATAGTTTTTAATTTAGTATATTTAGTTATAGGGTTCTATATAATGTACCTACACTAAAAATTGAACATTGAACATATAATTTAATACTATTTGTTTCATTTTTTTATTATTAAGACATTTGTCCCTATCTTTCCAAATAATGAGGGTCTGAATGTGGTTAATTTCTGTATGAGACCCTGCATGGAAGCAAATCAATTATGGATCAACCACAGGCCTAAACCTAAAGGTAGGGCTAAATTAACCCAAATCTTCTACCATGAACATTATAATTTAACAAGTATAGGTAGGAATTTAGGAACAAATTGCTGGTTTCAAAGGGTCAACTGTAACAGTTGAAGCCTCATCCAATTCTGTATTATCTTTGTCAGTCACTCTGCATATAATAATGGACCACCAAGTGATTAATTTTTCTTATTCATATATCCTTTTCACTTCAAAATTCTGCTTAAACATTGTTTTTTCATGATGGAACTTGTATATCTGCGAAGTTTTTTTAAAATAGTTAATGATTGAGCAAATTAAAATGGGTAGAGAAGTTTAAGTTAATAACTTGCATCAGATATCTTATACTGTTTTCTTTTTAATTTTTTTTAGCTTTATATAAAAAAAAAGGAATTTTCATTCTCACACTAAAGTATGACATTTATAAATTAGGCCTCGAACTTGTCAGACTTTATCAGTCGGTTTAATTAAAGTTTCAGTTCTTTAACTTGAAACAATTTTTTTTTCTTAGTCTCTACATAGAAGATAAATTATCTATATCTAAAGTGATAGATTAAATCTATAATTCTTTATACAAGTGATTTGGTGTTTGACTTTTTTAACAAAATGTTAGGGTTTTAAGTCACGATTATTAATTATTATCTTTTCTGCATGACGAGTCTAGTTTGAGGGAGATATAGTTAAATGTTAAATAGAAACTTCTAAGTAGTCTATAATTACACAAAATAAAGTCATTAGATGTAGGATTATAAAATTTTCTAGTTTTAACTATTTGTTTATTTGTTTATTGTAACAAACACGACATATATAACATATTTGTACAATGAAAAAATTAAATAAAAAAAATTCACACTTAATGTTAATAAAAAAATTTATATTTAATTCAATCTCAAAATCGACTTATAAGACGAGATTTGTACTCCATATAATTTGATTATATCCCTAGTTGATATGAGATCTTTAATATTTACACTCTGTTTGCATCTATGTAAGTACTACTTAGCGAAAATATTTATGAGAGATCCTTGCATTTGGATCAATAATTGTGTGAGGAAGAAAGTGGATTGCTAATGTGAAATGAAATAAGGATAAAATCAATCATATCTTATTGCAAAGACACAAATAGCCTTGTTTTTAAATTGTGCACGACAACATTGCTTTTATTGTGTATGGCAACATCTCTTTCACTGTGCATGACAACATGGTAAATATTCACAGACATGCAGAGATTCCTAAAGTTGAGTATTACAAAGATTCTTGACCATGGTAGTTGAGATAATTAGTCTTTAAAAATTCTATTAAATTAGTGTGAGTGATTGTGTGTTGATTTCATACTTTCTTCTTCATTATTACATGTTTTGGTCTATGAGTTCTTGTTGTGTGTGAAGTGTAGGGTGGTGTTTGAAGTTTGTTGTGTTACATTAAAAAAGGTGGTTCCGGTGGAGTAAATGAGGTTGCTAGAGTTAATATCGTGGTGTTGTGTTGACAATCATAGCTGTTGGTGATGATTTATTGACAAGCGTTGCAGCCAAAGTGAGGTTACATGTCAAAAGGTATTGGTAAGAATGGTTTTGTAAAGGCCATAATTGATTATGATACTCTATATAATCAATTATGTGTGCGTGATGTGTTTGAGTTTTCTAGTTTTGTGATTTGCATAGTTTGGTTTAACTAAACTTGTGTTATGTGTGTTGTGTTGTAAGTGGTGCGTTGAATGAATATCTTAATCTGTGCTGGTATGGTTTGTTTCTTCGTGGCTTGGTTCATGTTGTGGTTTTCATTTGAACTTTGACCTCCTTATTAGTATGGTGTGGTGTTATTTTTCGTTGTGTTTTTTCTATTGCCTACTTCGTTCATTGCATAGATAACTCTACCCTAACCGATTATGGGTTAGATAATCCATTATGTTTCAAAAGGAAGCATATAATTGATTATCCTTGAATGGTAATTTATTATGTGTTTTCATTTGAAACATAATCAATTATTCGTGTGCCTATAATCGATTAGAGAGTAGGTCTTTTGCAGCGATTTTTGTAGTATTTTAGATTGGCTTGGAGTTATTGAAATCATACATTTGCATGTAACTAAGTCAACTATTACACGTACTTGCTTGGAGGAAGGTGATCTCTTTGGTTTCATTTTAACCTTGTTGCAAACTTGATTGCCATAATTGGTTTTGGTGTTATCTTTTTTTCTTGCATTATTCTCATCATCACGATTTAAGAACCCTATTCTTTACACTTATTTTAATATCATTTAATTAATTGCATGTATATGTATCATTTAATTAATTGCATGTATATGTATTTGACGAGTTTGAATTTGATTAGAGTGAAAGAGAGATAGGTTAATATGAAAATTTGAAAGTTAAAAATAGACAGTATTAAATTTTATATTAATCCCCATTATATCATAAATTATTTATAAATAAAAAAATGATTTTAAGTTTCATATCATTACTACATTGTTTTCATATTTATAATTAATAAATATACTAAGCACAACTATATAACTAATTATTATGAAATTTAAGAAATTTATTATATATAACAATATGTGATTCCCGTAAAAAAAATTATAAATACAATTCTTTTTAAATTCAAAAATATGTTATACCAATATTAACGGGAGTTCATCAATTTCAACTATAACAAACATTTGATGATTTCTAAGACTCTTTCGAGTGATAATTGTCATCATATTATTTTTTTTCCGCCTATTGTATTGTATGGTTCTATGTTTAATATTATTTAGGCATTGAATTTTGATACCAATTTCAATTATTTTATTAAGTTTATAAAATTTACATTTTTTGTTAAAATATTTTACATATTTCTATTCCAAATTAATTTAATTTTATTAAAATCTATTTTCAATATTTTTGTACGTATTCACATTCATTCATATATATATATATTTTCAATTGAGTATACGGAAGAATATTATTTTAATCACTCACAAGTTTTATACACAAATAAGTAATCATATTTTATTTTAAATTAATTTTAACGAGAACATTATAATCTCAATCTCATCAATTAATCTTTTTCATCAATCATATTATTCATAAACTTCATAAATTTTCTTTTCATTAACTTCATTTTATACTTTTTTTTCACTAATCTACTAATCTAAACAATCTCATTTTTTGACATTCTTTTTTCTCAAATCAATTCTTTCTCATCTCTCTCAAATTCATCCCTCAATCCAAACATAACATTAACAAAAAAAACTCTTAATATTAACTAAATGGGCAAGAACTAAAAACTTACTTTTATTTTTAATTACCGTTCTAGAAAACCACTTAAATCAAATTGTAAACATTTTTCGTGTAATTAAGATCTAAAAAATTTCTACATAATTGCATACACTAAATCATTGAGGCGACGTGGAGAAAAAGAATGAAAAATATGTGATCTTGATCTACCCTAATGACCTCCAAAATCTTGGCTTTTGTAATTACGTGTAGGTAATGGAATTTGGTAGCTCCTTGACAGTAGTAACGTGGTAGTATTGAAGGCTATGGATTGGGACATATAGGTAGGTTAATTGTCGTAAGAAATAACAATGGAGTTGTTGCCACTAATGATCTTGAGAGCTACATCATATTGGTGGGTCTCCACTAGGCGGCGTCCTGCCTCTTTCAATTACAAATCCATCTCTCCTCAATTCATTTCTCACTCTGCTCAATTCATGCTACATGGAATGAAGGCTGTTCTTCAACTTTCAACTTCAATAGGGACAAAAAAAAGTAGTAAAATCTTTGGGAATATGGGCCCTAAAGTTTGGAAATATTGTTTTTCACTTGGCCATCACATTAGGACTACATCATCCACACATATCTCTATATATACGTATCTATATGTATGTATTATTACATGGTTGGATAATCCGTATGATCTCTCCCTTTTTTATTCTCATATTGTCCTTACTTACTTTAAGTTATACTCAATAAGTTACGTGTTTTTAATATTAAAAAAACTTTGTGTATGTACTTTGTATTAGGTTGGTTCTTTCAATATGAGATCCAAATTCATTATTTTTTTTAGCCTATAACACATAACAAACTCAATTGAATGCATCCACATTATAGTTAAGATAAAAGGCTATTTTTGAGAGGGTGCAAGGTGAGAGCATTGGTGCATGTCAACAGTCACTTTAAAATAAAAGAGAGAGACAAACATTATTTGCAACTATTTCATACAACAATATATCTTGGTTATTTTGAAGATCCAACGGTCAAATCTTGTCTGATCGGGTTACAATTTTTATAGAAGATTTCTCACACATATTTCTTCAATATGGACGGTGAGATTGTCTACATGTGGTTTGTAGAAGTGTCAGGGATTTTGTGAAGAGCTGTTGCTCGTAGAGAGTTCTTGTTACTGTCAGTTTCAATTGTTTCAGAAATTCAATGGCAAAATCTTCTCCAATTGCTATGAAATCTTTACTAGAGTCTTATCACTCTCAATAATTCGTTTTGGACAGTATGATTTGAAATCAAAATTCTAGTTTTTTTTAGAAAATTTGTAAACCATGACAATTTTTCTGGTGACCAGAGTTTTGAACTCTTCCTTCAAATTTCAATTTGTTGATATTTTTGGTTGTTGTTGGTGACCATTTGAAAATTAAGAAGAATTGTATTTATATGTTTTCTAATTGAATTTTTCATAAGACTCATTGTATCTTTGTTTTGGTATTATTAAAATATCTACACTCATGTAAGTTTCTTATCTCTATTGTTTCTATATTAATTATTAGTATTGATTTATTCTTCTATTTTTAGTTATATTTTTTTATTAGATTGATTAATTGTATTTAAAATATTTTTATATTGTTTTAATAAAAATGAATCTTATTACTTCCTTGACCTGAATTTATTATTTTAACACTTAAATTAGTGATTGGTCTGAAATACTGAAGGGGGTTAATTTAAATTAGAAGTCTTTGATACTATACCACAAATATATATGCATTGGCTGGCATGCAAGTAAGTAGGTCACTCATGAATAATTTGAGGACGGCACACACTTTTGAGGCAAGCTATGTGTGCATGCACTTTTCTTCTCATAATGGCACCATGCTTACCTTTCCAATTACTCTTGCTTTGCCTTTTTCTTCCCACTCAATTGCTGCACTTTCTCAGTTGCTAGTCATCTATATATCAGTATCACAAACAGTGTGCTGTGTATGAACACCATTCCCTCAACATCTAGAAGATAATATACATTTATTGGAGGTGGCAAAGATATTTGGAGTTCCTTGCTCCAATTATTTCTATTATTACTAGAGTTAGTGTCCACAATATTTATTTTTTCTCTAATATAAGAGAAATAAAAGAGATTGTATGCTTAGTGAGTTGAAATATAAATATTTCAAACTTATTTAACATCATCGTTCCAAAATACTCTTAATTTTAAATTTAAATATCGTCTCCAATACATATAACTAAGGGTAGTTTAGTAAATGTAGTGTTTTAGAATAAAACAAAACTAAAAATTAAAACCATTATACTGAAATTAAACACTTTTATATTTAAAATAAAAAGAGTGCTAATGTACAATTTTTTGAAAAAAAAAAAAAAAAAACGTGCATCTTTTGAATTGTGCTTTTCGACTATGTTGGTGCGGAAGTTATTTGTGTATAATTCTAGAATCCAAACACATGTCTATTTTATTGTTCTGCTGGTTCAAGTACAAGTTTAATATAATGTCAATTATTGAGTTTTATATACAGCTTTTAAAGTTCAAGAATACTTTATATTAAATAAGATGGATCTGGGAGTATAAAACATTTAACCCTTTTATTAAATTGTAAAATAGGCTTAATATCTAATTTTCAATTTTTTTCATTTTCATAGTTACTAAAAATATACATTAATTGCTGATGGTTAAATAATTTAATATATGATTAACAAAGTTGTTATCACATTTTTTTTTGTTAAATATATGATTTAATTCTTATAACTTCTTTTAAGATGCTTGAAATCTATTCATATATCGATATATATTATTTAAATTAGAATGCATTTAACACAATGTAACGTCCTAGAAAAAAATAAATCTATATATACTAGTCAACAAATATATATTTATATACAACTATATATACTTACATATATATATATATATATATATATATATATATATATATATATATATATATATAACATTCATATAATATATATTTTTTAAAAAAGTATATTTTTTTGATAATATATATTTTTTGTT
>Ga0099824_1007863_pt1 | contig 13888 bp, 4 predicted proteins | sample SiratrowhiteBW_FD_76837 | JGI IMG/M metagenome (GOLD analysis project Ga0099824, IMG submission 76837) | Root nodule microbial communities of legume samples collected from California, USA - Siratro white BW | ecosystem: Host-associated > Plants > Roots > Nodule | place: USA: California... | reverse complement strand
ATAAAAAATACACAAAAAAAAATAAATATATTTTTTAAAAAAAAAAAATAAAATAAAAAATATAAATATATAATTTTTATAAATATATATTTTATATATATATATATATATATATATATATATATATATATATATATATATATATATATAAATCAATTTTATATAAACAATAAAAAATATTTAACAAAGTGTATATTATTTTCCATCTTCAGAGTTGCAACTTGGCATGGCAACCCAGTGTTTGATTTTTGTATTAAAGTGTACGCTTGTAAATCACGGTCTCCACCAATTTCTCAAAAAAAGAGTTCCATCTTTTTACAAAACAAACAATACAAGCTACTCCTTCATTCTCTTCGCGCTTAATTATTTTTTTTTCTCAAATTCTAAATCCAAAACAAATAAAGACACGTTTAGTTCAAAACAAAAATCAAGAAAATAACAATTCTATCAAATATAAATAAAAACAATTTTTTATTAAAAGCGTGATACTATATCATATTTAAACTTCCTGGTTAGGTTTCTTATCAGGACCTATAATTTAAATGTAAATTTGAACTATATACTAATAATTTGAATGAAAATATATTCAAATTAAAAAGTACTTTCTCATTGTATGATACATATTTCATTTTTTTTTTTTCTGGAGTTTCCTTTTTAGGTGAAGTGTTATGGATCTCTTACACACCATCCTATCTGCTTCCCACTCACATTAAAAAGTACTTTCTCGTGTTTTTTAACTTCCCAAGGTAATGAACTGGCACTAGTGAAAAGGACATAAAAAAGTCACTTTCTCTTCTGACTAACTCCAATGCATTCGACACTTGGCTCCTATGTGACCAAGATAAGTTCCACGCAGCAGGAGTAGGTCTTAACGAGTTGCTAAACTTGAAAAACTCAACCAAGAAAAAATACAAATAATAATAATGACCACAAAAAGTACTGCAAGTATCACAGAAAATAATTTACGAAACTTTTATAAACAAAAAATCCCTATTAAAGATTTCTAACAAATATTAGCAATAAATAACCCATCAGTTATGTCATTTGTAGTTATTTATGTGCCATAAGCAATTTCCCAAATTAGAATTACATATTAACACATTATAATTTATAAGAACACAATTAGACTAACAACGTAAGAAGGATGTATACCACCTAAGTAGACATCAATGACCAAATTGAAGTCATGATTTTGTCCACAAAGTTTTACTTAGGTCATTCTCGTTTTAATTGCCATTTCGTACAAACTTTGAGCTGTTGACCTTCTACGTTTGCCAGATGCCCCATGATCGTTTTATTGATGATAATAATAATATTATTATACTATAGTTGGTGGAGCTATTGAAAATAAGTACTTTGTTGAATAATTGACACATACTTTCACCAAATTAAGTAAATGAATGAGCTCTATGAGGAGACTGTCTTAGAATATAATTTTATATAATGCAATTACTCTCATTCTTTTATATAAGACTTAAAAAAATAATAAGACAATTTTTCCGAAGTTTTAAACATTCTACTTACAGACTGTTATTTGATAATTTTCTTTGTAAAGTATGTTTCTTTGGTTTGAAAAAATATTTCCTTTTATATTTTAGGAAGAATATTCGTTTATATAATTTTAGTATATACAATTTACAAATGAAAACGTGTTTTTGAGAAAATGAATGTGCACAAGACAGCCTTATTCAACCGTACCTGATCATAAACAGAAGGATGATGCATGCAATCAGTGAAAGTGGTGATCAGAATATGATGAAGTGGAGTTGTGAAATATTTTCATTGAAGAGAGAGTTTCAGGTTGTTGAGGGAGGATGCAAGATTTGCTGCCACAGTAAAATCCGTACAAGACAAAGTGCTTTTACTGTATCCGTTTGTTGGTAGTTTGCTTTTTATAATTTTTTTTAAAATAAAAAACTAAATTAACTTCGGAATACATTAAAATTAATTTATAGGTAAGTTAATTTGCAGGTACTAATACAATTTTTTCAAATTTTACTTTTAACTTCATATAAGTTAATTTAAATTTACGGAAAAGTGAATGTCATATTTTTTTTTTAAATTACTTATAAAAAAAATAGTTCAAATATGTTTTATATTTCTTTATACAACTTTTAGGTTAGTGACTTGCAAAAGATTTTTGTAATCAATATTACGTATTCAAGTATTCAAGTAGAAGTCTAGGTCTCATATTAGGTAGTCATATTGGGTAAGAATGAGAAAGTTGAGTAACATCTAAGAAATAAGACTCACAGACCTAATGTCTTAAGGTTTTGAGTTGAAGATAGTGTCATTCCCTTATATGTTAGCTCATGTCTCATTGTTTGAGATTTTTCCGATGTTTTTCTCTCAGATTCTCTCAACAAGTGATATTAGAGCCAATGATTCATCTTTGTCATCGGATGGATGAACTCAGTTTGACCCTGTATCGAAAGTCTTCCTAATGGAGGTTTCAGGCAAGCGTGTCCCGTATAAGTGTGTGAACGACAGTATAAGTAAAAGGTCTTTTGCTTCCGCTTTAGAAGGAGTGTATCAATATAAAGGAAGGACTTTTACTTGAGGATGAGATTGTTAGATATTCAAGTTTGAATCCAAGTCCTACATTAGATAGGATTGAGAAATTTAAGTGACATATAAAAAATAAGACCCACAAACTTAATATTTTAAAATTTTAAATTCAAGACGATGTCATTACATTATATATTAGCTCATGTGTTATTATTTCAAATTTATCCGATTCTCTTAAATTCTCCCAGCAATCGACCTCTTTTGTTAACACATGAATAAAATAAGACTGTTTTAGAATTTTATTATTATAAATTTTAAACTAACCCTGTCTCTTTTTTGACACCGGTTGAAATCAAGATTATTTTGAGAAGGACTATTGAAGCTTTGTGCGTAGAAGAGAAGAATAGAGATATGCACAATAACTATCCATTTATTTATACATTTCTCATAAAGCTATAGCCATACCTTTTCTTGTCATCTCTTTTGACTGGTATTGTATTCTCAGTTTTTGTAAAGGCTTGAGGGTTTAAAATATCTTATAATCCTCTTCATTATAAGTTTTTTCTATAAGTTTTTTAAAGTTGGTTTAAGATATGATACTTTTGTTAGATTTTGAGAGTATAATTTTATTTATTTATCTCCTCTAATTTTGATTTTGAATTTTTGATATATATATTTTTTCAAATGAGAATCATTATAAAAAAAATGTAATTTATTATGATACTTATAATAATAATTATCGAAGTATTTTAATTCAAATGTTTTTTGTGATAATTTTTTCTAGAATCGATATAGAAAGTATGAGTTATTAAAAGAATTAGCACCATAATTATTATTATAAGCCAAACTTTTTATAATGGTTATTAAAATTCGTTATAATAAGTTAATATTTTTTTTAGAATATTTTTTTACCAGGTTTCTTCCATTCATAATAATATATGTAACAATGTATAACTTCCAAATAATCAAGTCCTTAATAATTAGATGCTATTATCCAATAAATACTACAACTTATCATAAAAAGCAAATTACATCTTAATAAAATTACATCCTAATATCTTTTATATCTTTATTGCATTGAGCTACATTATGTCCTATCAGTAAAATGACAAAACTTATAACTACTGTAGTTAAGTTTTTCCGTCATATTATAATAATAATTATTTTTATTATGATTATTATTATTATTATAATAATAATTAATATTAGTATCATTGTTATTATAATAATGATAATAATAATAATAATAATAAATATTAATATATTACTATTATTATTATTGTTATTATTATTAAAATTATTATTATTGTGATTATTACTATTAATAATAATAATATTATTAATATTATTAATACAATTATTATTATTTCTATTATTATTATTGTTGTTTTTCTATTACAATAATAATAATAATAATTATTATTATTATTCTTAGTATTATTTTATCAACAAATAATTTTACAATAATTTTTTTTTCCAGTAAATTGACTACAAAAATCTGTCAAAAGTTATCGATGGATTTGATTCGTCAGTAAAATTTTTCGGTAAATTGACAATCAATTTATCCGTTGTTAAAATTCGTTAGTAATGATATTTTACCGACAGATACATATTTGTCGGTAATTTTTTGTCTGTAATTTTGAAATTTCTTGTAATAAGCGTTCGATCCAACACCACCATTTTCTAAATTGTTAAGAGCAAGACAACTTCCTTTTGTGTTGACAATAACAAGGAAGACCTCTTGAGGTCGAGGAGCAGTAGATGATTGAATGGACACTCCCATAAATGTTAACTATGCTTGTATTTCCGACAATAACTCATCCCTCATGTGAGAAATGTTATCTTGTTAAACTCATCTTTGAGAAGTTTCTTCTAGACCTCACTAAGTTGTGATAAAATAACACGTCAAGCTGAAGTACTAAATAATTTTCTAATGCCCACCCCTCATCCTGTACCATGAACACGTCTTAGATGCTTTGAACAACCAATGACAATCGCCCATATGTCTTAATGCTCTTGCGCAATGAATAATCCATGAGATTTTGGTTCCCCCATGCCATCCTATGAAACAAACATTTTAATATAGATTTTACCAAATAGTACGAAAAACAGAAGAAAATAAAGCTATTAGAACACATGAAAGTTGTAATAAAAAGATACAAGGTTTTAGTGAGTTTATAAGTAAAGTAGAAAAGTTACACCAAAATACACTTGGTTTAGGTCTAATGACACCTCCAAGAGTAAAATTGATAAGATCTTAGTGTCACACAAATGGATAAACGAGTGACTTAATAGTTAAAGTTGTCTTTGTGAGAAAAATATCAAATCATTAAATTTTATTATTAAAGAATTTATCCATAGATTAGAATCCCAAACCATTTAGACTATTGGATGTGTGACAATCAGAGAAAGGTTTCAATAACAAAGTAAAGAGAAAAGATTAGGGTCGCATTAACACGACTTTAATAAAAAAATAAAATTGAAATCGTGCCAATATGACATGATTTTAATAAAAACAGACAAAAAGTTGGCACAACTTCAAATTTTTTTTTTTTTTATGATTTCTTCAACTGAAGTGGTACCTAAATTATACCATTTATGTAAAAGAAAAATTTCACCCTTTAATAAATATCGAAAAAATTGCACCAATTTAATACTTTTCCCAAAAAAATCTTAAACAGTGAATTAAAAAAAATCTTTTAATATCATATAGGGTCGATTCTTTCTTCATGGTGTAATTAATGTCTCTAGATTTAATGATAAATGTGGATTCAATATAATTACTCATCCTTCAATCTAGCAAAGTCGCATCACTCCTAATCAAATCTAAACGAACTATAAACGATAAACATAACCTTAAGTATAAGATAGATATTAGAGGGATCAACTTTGATCTTTTATAATTAGATTCTAATATTGGGTTGAGCTTATAGATTTGGGTAAATGGACTCATAATTACCTAATAGATGAAGCTAGGTTGGGGGCCTTGCCCACTGATTTTTTTTTTTTCAAATCTTTTATATATATTAGTTATTAATTTTATAAACTCAATTTTTAGAAGGTTTAATTCTCAAAGTGAACCAATTTATTTTTGTTTTTGACAGAAGTGGCACTTAGCTAGGAACTAGGAACATGTCTTAACAAAAATAACTGATCTGCATTTTGTGTTGTCTCTGTCGAAATACAAAATAATGGGTAGGTAGAGAAATATACAAAGAGAGATTGAGGTGTCTCTATAACAGCCTATTTTTTTGTCTAGTCAAACACGATTTTGAAAGAATACCTTAACAATCAAATTACAAAATTATATAAATAAGGAACCACTGTTAAATGCTCCCAACTTATTTTTGTTTGAGATAATTTAGAGATGTATTTAGCAATCATTTCATTTTTAAAATTCGTTCAAAGAAGCTCTGATTTTATTTTTCTCGTGTTCAAATGATAAAATATATACTTATCAGTTCGTTAGATCTTGAATTATATATTATTTAAAATGTAGAAAAAGTCCGTTTTTATTCAAATACTCAATGCATTTTAAATTATTTATTTAAACTGCAAGTTGAATATCAAAAGGAAAGAATTATCTTCTTTGTTTATAGTAAAGTTGTTCAAGAAGAATATAATTAGTTGAAATCCAGTCAAATTTGTTATTCACTCGAATAAAGTAGTCTGAGTTAATTTTAATTAGGTTGAGTTTATGTTATTAGTCTAAAGTGAACCTGGCTAATAATACGATGAGTTTAATTGAGTTAATGGATACAAAATTGTTTGAAAAGTATATTTCTTCCTTATTATGAATACATTTTAAGGTAATTTTTTGATATTTATAATGTATATAAATAATACATTTAAATTAAATCAAAACTTAATAAAAACAGAAAAAAAATGATTAAAATGGATTATTTTTTTTAATATTATAATAACTCTTACTGGTCGAATTTCATTTATTTCTCTTTAGTGAATCCATCCGAAGAAAAATTCTTTTACCATTAATTTGACATTTCCTAATGCACTTCATCCCAAACAAATGTCTTTATAATCACCTTTTCAGATTCAATAATTAAAATTAATATTATTTCTTTACACCCACCCGATTGGCCACATATGTGCCTAATTGTTTATTTTATACATGCTTAGGTTAATGAAAATGGATTAAATTATTTTATCTTAGAGGCAACAAATCCAACATCTTGACTTTGTGGGTTGCATGTGGGCCTAAGCCTGGAAGCACTTACTCTTCTGAAAAGACACTCCAATTACAGACACTAACATCAGTGGAGAGCTTAAGGACAAAAGACATTATCGTGTCTAGCAGTTGCTCCTAAAATTGTTTTATTTGTCATTTATACACACGTTCAGAAAAATAATTAAAAATATTATGTTTTAATATATCTTTAATTTGTTTCATATTATCTTCATAACAACACTCTTTCTATTAATCAGACAAATAGTGATTAATTTTATTTACTTTATAAGATAAACGTATAACTGAAAAAAATGGTAAATTAGTAAAATCAATGTTTTTAAAGTTTAATTTACCATTTGATAGGTGAAACTTTAGATCAGATTCAATAGTTAATGAAATTGTGGAGAGTAACCGTGAAGCAAACATATATTTACTTGGTTTTTGTAACCTTTTCATCATAAAAACTCAAGTCTACAAACACCAAATTAGTATACATTTTGTTATTAATGAAAAATATGCACGAACACCTCAAATGTTGGATCACACTCAGTAAAATCAAATATAAATAGTATAGGTGTTATTATGTGATAGGAAGAGTGATATAGCGAGAAATTAAAATTGATTAATAGTCTAAGAATAGGAAAATAATTATATATGATTTTACTGTGTTTTGGTTTTAGTCATTTTTGTCTCTCTCAAGTTATCTAGCACATTTTTCTTCTTCTATTGTCTAAAATTGACAATGAACATAATCATCTATATCACAATCACAACTTAAACAAAACCAACATTATAAAATTACAGTTTCAAATTGAAATTAAGAGAAACGGTGGGAACAAAATTGTATTTCTAAAGGTTAACTTTTTTTAAGAATGTTGTTCGAAATTTAGATAATAGTAGTGATAATGTTATGGAAAATAAATTTAATTATTACAAGAAAAATTGTTTTCATAGACAAACTCTCTAAGTTATTAGAAATAGTCATTAAAATAGGTAAATAGTAAATTAAAATTTTATTGTTATATATATAAGTGGTTAAAGTCTAGGTGGTTATATATTAAGACTTGTTACATAGAAATTAGTTTAGTGACTAAAATGAATTTAATAATCATATAATAATTAAGTTTTGGTAAATTATTTTTAGGGACTAGAAAACATGTCACTGAATCCATCTCTAAATACTAAAAATATATAATATGTAACCATATTGATAGAATAATACGTTACAACACCACCATCTTAAGTTCTGCAACAGTAACCAAGGACCTCTACGGAATTTTATTTAAATCCTAAATAGAATAAAACTCTTCCTTTGTTTTTTTGCATAGCAGAGATTAAATGAACAAGCAGATTTACTTTGTTGGGATCTAGTTATCAATCTCAAGTAACAAATCAAATGAATATGGGAGATGAAATGCAGACACAGTAAACTTTAGTATAACATCAGCATATGTAATCAACATTTCAATCATCATCCCTAGTATAAAAGTAGGAAGCTTAGATTGTTAGTATCTTGAGAAATAGATAAAGGGTTAGCTGTTAATTGGAGAATAACGCGGATTCAGGGAGACAAATATAATATAAAACTAGAAGATAACGTTGTCGTGCTGCAGTATGATTTGGAGAAAATGAAGTACATTGATTTCTTAGATGTTCAGTAATAAGCTGCTGATAGAAAATAATGTTGGTTAATGGCCTTTTTCTTTTTTGTTGTTTACAGCTTCCTAGCATTTTGCTCCTAGAATCATCGTTACTTTCCTTGTACATTTTCACTGCTACAACTGCTGTTCTATAACAGTGTTGCTATGCATCCAGCTATAAAATTCTAGAATTTGTTGAGTACAGTTAATAAATAAATAAATTTAAGCATAAAAAGTAATTGCAGGGTTAAAAATAAGAAAACAGATAAATACAAACTCCTAGAATATGACAGTACAATCATCGTCTAGAAAGCTGCACGTTTCCAACACCACCTGTAGCTACTTCTTTATTAAGTAATATCATCAAAAGTTAACTCATGAAACCAATCAAATCAATATATATATATATATTAATATTATACTCCTATCATAATACATATATTAATAAATTCATTTTTAACCACATTATGTTAAAATTTATGTTAAAATAAATGCGAAACATGTTTTAAAGACTTTAAATCATAATAAGTAATTCTTGCTACATTTAATATATACTGAATCTATTAAATTTTAGCTCATTTATATTATTAAACCAAATATGCATATTGTATTCAGATAAATTTAAATTTAAATTTAAGTTACATTAATAGTATAATTAATACAACATTATCATGTTCATCGTGCTATAACATTATATGTTCTATTATGTCATTACCTACTCCTGTGTATAAAACAATTATCACAAAAAACAAACATGCCAATATAAGTAAGAAATGATAAACTAATAATTAAAAGATTTCTCATATAATCTAAAATTGATTGCATATAGATAACATTTAACACAATAATTCATTCACATAATCTATCATCCAACTCATCTAAAACTCTTAACTCATGACCTTAAACAATATAGACAAACTCAATTCTACTTCCAAAAAACTCGTATATTGAATAGACTTTGAGATATGCATTTGCCATACAAATCTAAATTGACAGGATTAGTTCACCTAAGACTTTCCTGACCAGCTATATTTTAAGTTACAGTTACCCAATTTAGACCCTCAGACCTCCTTCAACTTTCACTACCTAATAATGTTCATCTATTTGATTTCTATTACTAATAGAGTTAGGATATCAATCGTTATTGATCAGATCCTTAGACATATATCCTATTAATTCTCCACACGGATATTTTCTTTCCTGAAAATACTATGTTTGGATCAAAGGTCACATATATTTCAAATCAAGTCATACATCTCGACATTCCACTCATACATTCATAACCTTTTCAATTTCAAATTCAAATATCTCTAAAACTTCAAAATCTTCAATACTATTCAATCTCAACCATGAATAAGAAACAAATTGTTTATCTTAAATCCACAAAAGGCATTACAAAAGAATCAAACAATTAAAATTGGGCAAATTAAGTTTTTTTTAGCTTAAGCGACATTTCCCTCACTTGAGTGAAAATTTCGTCACTAGAGCAAAAATGTGTTAGGAATCCAAGTGCGAGTCTAAGTCCCACATTGAATAAAAAATAAGAAAGTTAAACAATATATAAGAAAGAAGACCCATAAACCTACTGCCTTAAGGTTTTGGGTTAAAGGTGATGTCATTCCCTTATGTATGTTTGGCCCATTTCTCCTTCTTGTGAGATCTCCCCGGTTATACCCCCTCGGATTCTCCCAACAACCACAACAAGTGGTATCAGAGCCGAAGGTTCGCACCGACCTGATGGTGACCGGCTCATATGATGGACTCTCACTTGAGGGGGAGATTGTTAGGAATCCAAGTGCGAGTCTAAGTCTCACATTTAATAAAAAATGAGAAAGTTAAGCAATATATAAGAAAGAAGACCCATAAACCTATTGCCTTAAGGTTTTGGGTTAAATGTAGTGTCATTTCCTTATGTATGTTTGACTCATTTCTCCTTCTTGTGAGATCTCCCTGGTTATGCCCCATCGGATTCTTCCAACAACCACAACAAGTGGTATCATAAATACAACAAAATGAACCCGAGGGCAGGTCTAGTTGTAGTGTTATTTTCGCTTGAGCGAGAATCTCCTCACTAAGCAAAAATGAACCTGAGAGCAGGTCTTCGTTTTTGCTTGATAAAAAATCTCCTCAAATGAGTGAAAATCAACCCTAGAGTAGGTTCCCATTTTCGCTTAAGCAAAAATAGCATAAAAACTAACTGCATTTTTGGTTTTAACAACTAATTCACTACTTCAAACATTAATCATCCTCAAAAAACATATCAATACATCATCACAAACCATATTTAATCTTACCTCTATCAAAGTTAATCTATAGATATTATACTTCTACATTCAAGTACTATTCCACTGCTTAGTTTAAGTAAAATAATTACACAAAATTAAACAATTAGACTTGTTTAGTGCTCAAGGATTAGTTGACCTGTAAGAAAAACTTGAGCACTGATGGTCAAAGATTTATACATTCAACTCTTCTATCCCAGGATTCTACTTGAAGATAGCTAACTAGTATAAAACATACAACTAACTTCCCTTAACTGAATTAAGTAAAGCACTCTTCAAAAGAGCTCACAAGTTTATAGTTCACAGAGGTTTTCCTAACTTGCACCACAGAATTCTGATCAAAGATTAGACTATACCACTACACTCATAAACTAACAAAAAATCCATCCTGATGTCCTAGATGTCACAAGCATGCTAGATAGCTAAAATAACTAAGAACACTAAAAAATTGACTTAAAATAAATGAACAAAGAGTGAACTTACTCAATTCAAAATTATGATCGGACAATCATGCTCAGTTTGTTACCAGAAATATATAGACGTCCTCTGATAGTCAGTGTGATCAGAAATATGATTAAAATTATAATGAGAAAATAGATGAAATCATTTTATATTTAAAGAGACAATAATTTAGATAAAAGTAAAAATCGAATACCAACATTTTCTATTTATACACTTTTTAATTTAATAATAAAAGATTCTGTTTTTCCTTCTAATTTTTACCATTTTTACTCTATAACTATTTTTTAGGTTGTTACAATAACAACTAAAACATTTGTTATATTATATTTCAATTGGAGCTACAAATAATTTTCACCAATAAAATAAATAATTTTTATGACAATAGGCAATAAAATTATAATTTTATACATTTACATTTTTATATGTCAACTAATTTAGAGATAGACTATTTTAAATCTCGAACATGATTTATTACTTAATTTATACAATGATAAAATTTTAATCTTTAAATAATTTTTTATTTAATTATTTTTATAATAAAAAATAATTATTAACTACTTCTTATAAAAAAATCATGTCTTTTTACGTTTTACTTTCCAATATACTCTTTATTATATGTAAAACTATTTAATCTGTTTTCTTTTACCTTATGGCCTTTTAAATCATTGTTAAAATGATTCTCTCCCACCACTCACATTGATTGCAAATTTTGTTATCCTGTATTTAAATCTCTTCAATATCTCAAATCTAAACACAACAATGTAAAAATAAAAAGTTTTGTATTAAAAATATAACATTATTATACACATTAATATGTAAATAATAAAAAATGTTAAAATAATTAAATTTAAACTCAATAAAATAGTATGATACAAAATTCAGATACTCAAACACATTAAGGCTTGTGTTTTCATCAGTCTAGAGAATACAAAAAATATAAAAATGGTTTTAGAATATTAGTATTGGCAAATAATAGTTTTCGAATCATATGTCAGACGTGGCATTGGGTGGCACTATTTTGGAAAATAACAATTTTGGAATCCTAAAAGTGAGAACATAAATTAGTGTCACTAACCACTTACTATTAAGAGCAACTTTATCTTGAAAATTGTTGCTTGTTTTTGTCTCATCTTGGCCCCACTTTTCAAGCTTAAAGTTAGAGAAGAAGTTGGTGGAAGCATTCCCCCTCTCTACCATTGCTTATGATAAGACTCTTTGAAATACTTATTTTATAAGTTTTTTTCAGAAAGATATAAAAGACATAAATTAATTTTTATAAGAGAAATGAAACCAAATTAAATAAATTTATGGTAATATGAAGCAACATATTACCTATTGTAACCCGTTTATTAAAAAGTACTATATGAATTCCCACAATGGTAGAAGGAAGTGATTGCAAAAACAGAGTGAATGTAATATGACAATTGTTTAAGATATTGAGCAATGGTAGCCATCAATAATCACATAATGGTAGTTGGTTAATGACAAGCCAAAAAGTTAAAGCCAAACATTTTTTTCAATCAATCTTACTGATATGAAATATATTCATTGAATTAGTCAATAATTAATCATTATTGAAAATCTCATTAAAGAACATATCTTCTTTCAAACATTTTAAAATTTAATGTCTTGGGGTAGAAATTTATAGAAATAGAAAACGGATGCTAGAGGATAAATAAGTCCTAACGCCAAGTTACTAAAATATAATAACTAGAGAAAACGCAATATTTTGTACATTCATATTGGTTCTCAAATTATATCCCTCAAAACTAGTTTAGTTGTTGTTTTCTTAAATGACTAGTGTAAAGTTTTTTTTTTTTTTTTTTCCAATGGCAAGTTCAACATGACAAAGAGGAAACCCATTTTGAAGACACATGGTCCAATTTTTCGATCTTTAGCTAGTGAGAAAACTATTTTATTATTTAAAAGGAAAAATAAAAAGAACTACTGGTTTCATTTTTTTTAGAAAAAAGGGAGAAAGAAAAGAAAAAAGAACAGAAGGGTTTGTAACCTAATGTTCCTAATAGGTTTAGAGGTTTAACTTCTAAGTCTATGCTTGAAAGTTGAAATATACAGTAAATAATACTCGTTAATACTTCATATATATATATATATATATATAAATAATTTAAGATGTGAAATTATTTATACAAAAATCATTTTTTTATAAATAAAATTATTTGTGTATTGTTGAGGTGAGTTTTTCTATAATTTCTAAAGAAAATAAGACCAACTTGTGAGCAGCCCAAGTGTACAAACATGACCCAATCACTACCAGAAAGTCCAGGATCACATTTTGTTAAAACTAAGAAATTTGGATTTACCTTTCCTTTTACTTTGGGCTTATTATTCTCATCGTATTTTTGTTAAGTTCACCGCAAAACCTTTTAAGAAAAATATCCTCAGAAACATGTTTTTGTTATATGTTATGAAATCAAACACCCTAATAAAGCAATAGAAACATTCTTACAACAACTATATCTAAAAAAATATTTTTAAGAAAATAGGATGTGATCAAATAATAAAATTTGATGCGACTAAAAAATTTAATAAAACAGTGCAAAATCAATTAAAAAATAATTATAAGTATCAAGTAATGATTTTAGTTTTGATGACAAATTTTATTCATTGATAACCCCAACTAAAACTAAAATAAGAAAAAATAAAATCAAGGGGTAAAATTTAAAACATTGTAACTAGTACTCTACTCTTAATAGGCCGGATCGTACATTGTTAACGGACTTAACTTCTTGGCCCAATTTGGTTTTGTCCCAATAGGTTATAGGCTTTTACTTTTTGGCCCTGTTCCT
>Ga0099824_1007862_pt1 | contig 13890 bp, 4 predicted proteins | sample SiratrowhiteBW_FD_76837 | JGI IMG/M metagenome (GOLD analysis project Ga0099824, IMG submission 76837) | Root nodule microbial communities of legume samples collected from California, USA - Siratro white BW | ecosystem: Host-associated > Plants > Roots > Nodule | place: USA: California... | reverse complement strand
TATATTATTAAATATATATATATATATATATATATATATATATATATATATATATATATATATATATATATATTAAATTAACATTTTTATTGATTAATCATCTAAAATATTTAAACCGACAATATTTAATGATTAAATTCTTGATTTATTAATATATAAGAATTCTTATTGGTTGGATTAACCGACACGAATTTAGATGATGCCAACTAAAAGCCACTGCATTCATTTAGGGTTTCTAAAAATTTTCGTCATCTCCTCCATGATGTGTCTTCTTACAAAGGCTTCCTTTCATTTCTCATGCGATTGTAACTTATCTAATAATTGTGTGATAATTAATTATGACTTTATAAACAAAACTAAATATGTGTATTTCGTCTTATTAACCTATCACAGTTCCTATAACTTGAGGACATATGGAAGAAAGTGTTGTCTTTGTCACACCTCTTGTATTAATTAATGAAGAAAATGCATCACTACAAGAGAATATGATGTACAACTCAAAAACCCTACTTGCATGCACCATATGATGTGATTAATCATATATTTTATGCAGTAGACACCTTGTTTCTTGTACTTAATAAATTTTTAATATACCAACAATCTTTTTATTATTTTTATTTTAAAATTTATTTATTAAATGATTTTATTTCTCTTATATACTGTCAACAATACAAATAAAGGCAATCAAGTAAAGAGCTGTTAACTTTTCTTATAAATATTAACAAACTTTTTAGATAAATAATAAAAAATATCTATATTTTTTATTTTTTTAAGCAACATTGAATTAGTTATCATAAAACTAAATATTTGAAAATAATGTATTCAACTGAATTTTTTAAATTATTGTAAATATCTTAACAACATCCAACATCATTTTTATTATTTAAAAAAATATGAGAAAGATGTTTCTGTAAAATTATTTAATACATAAAATAACAAGAATATTATTGGTATTTTGGAAATTTTTTAAGTGTAGGAAGCAACTACATATTAATATGTACAATTCAAAATTATTTTATAGTTACAGAGCAGAGGACAAAGTTATTTTTAAAGTAACTCTAAAGGAATTTATCTTTATTATTGTTTCTTTTAATTATAATCTAACGATCATGAAAAATTACTTATTAGAATTATTAGATTATAAAATAAAAGAGACTCCAAAAATTATATTAGAGTGAATTTCTCTTAGATTATAAAATACCTATTTTTCAAATGGACTCTTTTAAAATCAATGAAATATTTTGAGAACTAAAAGTAAAAAATAGATACATGAAAGCGGTTAAAACAATATAACAAGAATCAAACAATCTTTTTTACGGATTCAATATAAGTAAACTAAAATATATAAATGAAAAAAAAATTCTCATTTTATAAGTTAGCATATGAGATTGAATTAGATTTTATAATTTAAGATAATATTAATGTTTGTCTTGCATTTATTTTATTTTTGGATTTAGTGGGATCTTACAAACTTTACTTTTGAAATATTTATTTTTCATTATGAAAAATGTTAAAGATCAACTATATATAATATAAATATGTAAGTTAGTTATCTTAACTTGGTTTTGTACATTAAATATATTTAAAATTATATTTTAATGTTATGATTAAAATAATGTATAAAAATGAAAAACCAAACACTCTCATTTTATGTTAAATTAAATCAAATTAAAATTTGCATTAATGAAATGCTGAGAATTTGGGACGAGATGTGATAAGAATGAGCTTGTGGATTCTCTATGATGAATTCAGATTAAAATGGATTAAATAAAGATTGAATTCTTTGATGATAAGTTCAAAGTAAAATGTTAAAAGAATTAAATAAATATTTACATATAGAAGATGTTTTAAGTTCAAGTTTGGATGAATTTTAGAATATAATAAAAATAAATAAAATAAGAGTGAGCATTCACTTTGATTGTGATATGTATTTAATAACTTTTGTAATATATATAGTTTCACAGTATAGACTAAAGTGTTGACGAGTATATATAAATGAGATTGTTGAGTATTGAACTATTAAATTCAGTTTTAATATTAATAAGAATTAAGATATATTCCATATTTAAGTATATTAGAAATGAGTAATTATACAAATTTCATAAGTATGACAATCAAGAAGTTATTTAATTTAAGGTGGATGATTTGTTCTCTTTTATGAAGATAAATATAATTTATTATTATCGATTTACTGAAAGTCAATCTTTTACAACCAATTTAAAATTATATTATACTTTGTCCAGTATAAAAATTTGTGTATTTATAAAGATTATTGTAGACTATGTTTGTAATGCTTATTTTTATGAGCAATTTTGTGGTGGAATGCATTTTTAATATTTCTTAACGAGTGTTTTAGAAGATTATGAAATGTCACGACATTTGAACGATAGTTACATCATTTTTTTTTTTTTTATAGGTTATCCTACGAGGTGACATTTTGGAATGAGCACATAATTTTATATAAAAACACATTGAATTCGTGTTATTTAAAGTTTCCTTTGCCTTAAATTTTACATTTATGCTTCTTTGAAATTTCATTCAAAGCATTTTGGCAAGTCTATTTTTCCCGTTTGTATTCTCCAGTCACCCTCCCTTAGGTATGCCTGACTTTTCACCATGCCTTTGCTTTGTTTTTTGATTTTTTTTTTAATTCTTCTCATGACGGTGGTCTCCTTGTTGATAGGGAGACTACCAACAATGGATCATAATTCTTTTGAGAGTCATATTAACTTTTATAAAGTCGTGGAGGAAATTAATATTTTCTTTTCCTACTCCAGTCGTTGTGCGGTGGTGGGTGTCTTTCTTTAGTGGGCGTAGTCCCTCTAAAGACTAACTTAATAAATAAATAAAAAGTTCATACTCAAGACATCAATGAAATGGTTGCGTTGAGTATCATCAGAGATAGAAGTAAAGAAAAATTTCTCTTTATTCTTCATCTCGAGTTTATATGGGTACTCAAAAGAAGTTATTTTCTACACATTTGAATATAGATTGAGAGATTATGTTAAAGAGTTTTTAAAGTGTTTTAGTATATATATTAATGATGATGTTAGACTTATAATTGTCTAGGCATGTTCTGATGATGATAGGTTATATAAGAAACCTCCAGATGGTACTGACTTTAATTTTGTGTACAGGTACATATTTAAAGAATTCAGACTTATTCTTTCCTTTATCAAAGTTTAAGTGTTAGATGTTTTATTGAATATGGCTACTAGGCAACCCCATGCAAACAATTACCTTGTATTTGGATAGAAAATTTCATAATTTTTAAGATATTCAAATATATTGAATTTGAATTAATCTCATTTCAAATTGTTTCATTTTTCAAATGTTATATTTTGATTAGAAAATTCAAATTTAGTGAATTTTAATTTTTTTATAAAGTAGTCCAATTACTACCAAATTCAAAAAATTATTTAAATATTAAATAATTGTTAAAATTTCAAAAATATCAACCGTGATAATATTTTTTAGTACATCTTGATTGATGCTATTTTTTAGTCAAAGTTCTTTAAGAGTTTTTAATTTTATATTTGCAAAACTTTTTCTCAATTTATGTTAAACTAGATTATTTTTAGGTTAAGAAATATCGATCAAACCAAAGCTAGATAACATTGGGTCGGGCTCATGCAAGGTCGGGCCATGTCAACCTGGGTTAGAGTTAAACTAAGTCAATTTAAGCTCAAGTCCAATCAATTTGATCTGGCTTAGTTTTGAGTCGAGTGGGCCCAAGCCCAAGTCAAGGCAAGTTGGCTCAAGCCCAATTGAGTTGATTCAGCTTGTACTCAAGTCAGATCGAGGCCCTGGTCAAGCCCAGTCGGGATAGGTCCACGTTCATCTGCGTCGGGACCAACCTGTCTTTGGCCAAGTTGGGTTACACTTAGGTTTGTCCTAGTCCGATCAAGACTAGGTCAATCCTAGCCTAATCAAGACCATATCAAGTCCGATCGAGCCAAGTCTACCTTGGCCCAGGTTGAGTTGAGTCTGCTCGAGTTAGCCAGATGAGACAAGTTGAGTTGGGTTGGCTTGGGCCAAAGTTGAGTTGAGTTAGCACGAACCCATGTCTAGCTAAGTTAGGGCAAGCTCATGTTTATTGGAGTCGGGAAGAGTGCAAGTTCATATAAGTCAGGACTGACCCTTGTTCAACCGAGTCAGGTTAGGCTTAGGTGGGCCCTAGTTTGAAAGACCAGGTTGGGCCTGGCCTAATCAAAACTAGGTAAGTTGAGGTCAGGTCGAGCTAAGTCTACCCAAGCTCACATCGTGCTAAGTTGGTTAGACCTATTTGAGTCGAGTTGATCTAAGCCCAAGTTGAGCTTAGTTGACCTGGGTCCATGTCAAACTGAATTAAGACTAGATCACGTTCAATCAAGTTAGGTTAGACCTATGTTAAGTTAAGTTCAGTCAGGTTAGTCGGGTTGGACCCAACTGGACTCAAAACAAATTGTGTCAAATTTTATCTAAGTCAACATAGGCTTATGTTAGACTGAGACATCAAGTCGAACTATGTCAAATTAGGTTAGATCAATCTTATATTAGATTGAATAAAGACTATTTGAATACATGCGAGTCGGACCCAAAATATAAATTTTAAAATATGAAAAATTTCAAATTTTACCTTTTAAACAGAATATAATTTTTTTTTAATTTTAAGTAATTTAATTATTTTAATAAAATTTTAGAATTTTAATTTCTTCTAAAATTTTTACTTAAACAACATACTTTTCCATAAAACATTTTAAATTCTATACCCAATCTCTTAATATGTTACATTCAATATTTGTTCATTAAATACACATTTTTTTCATCAAATCAAACACAAACTCGTAAGTAACTGAAGCTTCATTAAATATATGCTCTCTTTACCATTTCTTTGTTCAATAATTTTAACCAAAAAGTTTGAATTCACCCAAGAATATCAAAATAATCTGTTATTTTATTCCAACTACTTTGCTCGGTTACTTCTACTGAGAGTAGCAATATAAATTCAAATCCAAGACTCAATACCTACTTTTAATAAGACAATAGATATTGGCATTATAAAAAAAAATTCTAAATACTTGTTAACTACCAAACTACTAAATTCAAGTTCTATACAAATGAAATGTACTCTAATTTCAAGTATTTCAAAGATAGTAATGCAAAACTAATATTTTAATGATTATATTTCAACAATAAAATTATATTCAATTGTTCCAATACATACTATCATCTCTGCCTACGAGATATTATGTCTCCATGACCACGTGAGTCTACAGAGTCGGTACCGACTGGTTCTGGTTTACAAGTAGGTTTAGTCAAATTGAAAATGTATAACTAAACTTATTTTAAAATAATGACACGATTTTCATTTCAAGTTCAAATCTTAAAAATATAATTATGGAAAAGAAAAAGCTTTTGATGAAGACAATACAGAAAACTGAAAAGTCATGTTTATACATAGATGTGTTTCTAAGAGCTGGACCAATGTATAGACAGAGACAGAGCGTCGGTACCGACTACCTTACCGTCATTCTTATTATATGAACTTACTCATAAACATAGAAGAAAACATAAAATAAAGGAGTTATAAATTAAACTTAGTTTATTTATAAGTTAATTTATATCAATTTTTATAAAATTCTTTTACTTTTAATTTGTATATGAATTAGTTTTTACTTATACAATTTTTTTCCCTATACATGCTTATAGAGAAGGTCGCTCAATCAAACTCGTATCGTAGTTTTTAGATAAGTTCCTTCATAAACATTTTTAAAAATGGGAAAACTGAAGTAAGTTTCAGAATAAATTGAAATTAAATCATACACAAATTAATTTGTTAAAACTATTTAATATAATTTTTAATTTTTTAATACATAAATTAATTTTAGTTTATATTTTTTTTTCTAGAGATGGTAATAATCAATCAAATTCATAGTTTTATTTATCTAACCAAAAACGAGAAATCTCTCGGGAGAATTATTTTTATTTTATTTTTAAATTTTTTTTGAAAAATCTGTTTTCTTATTGACCCTCTTTTCAAGTGCTAATTGTTTACTTTTTATTGACTAAAACATGCTAATTTTTTAAATTTGTGTCGTGAATTTGAAAAACTTTTAAAAATTGAAATAATTTTAAAATGTGTGTGAAGGCAAGTTATAACATTTTTGAATAATCTAAACATTTTGAAAGGTTAAATAACATTGTAAAAAATAAGATTGGGAAAGAGAAATCAGACAATGATGTATACTTAAAAAATATGATATTATTGCACTATAATTAAACATATATAATTTGAAATATTGTAGTTAATAAATAAATAAATAAATCACATAAATTTTAGAAGTGTTTAAACAATGATAGAAATATGTATATTTTAAAATTAGAATTGTTTGAGTAGAAAATTTATGTTAAACCAAAATATTTAGAATTAGCTAAGTTTTTTTATGGGAGCTTAGTCACAACGGTGATTATCATCCTCAAATGCAACAACAATAATTTCTACTCGTTCAAAATATTAAAATTAAAAGATCATTTCAAAATTATTTCGTACTAGAATCGAAAAGGATATTGTAGAATCACATATCCTAAATTATAACGAATTTGTAAGAAAATTTAGATCATTCAAAAAATAAAATGGAAAGTTGTAACCACTAACCACAAACAATTTATTTATACTTTAAAATAAATTGTACTTAATTAATTGGATGAAGTTTATTTGATCGTATTGTTCTACTTATTTTCATTTACACACTTCGGTATTGTAGTATTAACATAATTTAATTCAATATTTATTTTGAATGAAGAAACTACACGATTATATCAATTACTTAACTCATTTATTATCATTAACTAAAAAGAACATGTACAGTTAAATAATCATTTAATCCAAAATTTATACATACAAACATTCATAACTAAAATTTATTAAAATCTATTTTTCAAAAATAATCTTATTAACAGTGATTATACATTTTTCTTATAGCAGTTTTTTTTTTCCAATATTATATCAATTACTCTCAAAACTTCATTAGATTTACATAACCAAATTTCAAAACTATTTACTTTCAATTTTAAATGTCATGTTTCAAATATATTTAATTTTTATTTTAATGTTTTAACATAAAAATCAACACAAAGAAAATATAAAATTAGTTCCCAAATATTACTTTTGAAGATTGCGATGTTATTAGATATTAATCGACTCTAACTCTACTCAAACAATTAATTTAAAATAAAATTAAAAATATAAAATTATTTTTAAATGATTTAACTACTGATAAAGTTAGTTAGTAAACTATATTTAAATTGAAACTAATTACTTTTAATTTTTTAATAAATAAATATTTATATTAGTATTGAATTAGTGTGACTTTATTAATGTATACTGTTCAATGTTAAATATCAATAGAAATGTCTTAATTAATTTTATTCTGATAGTAATTACTTTTAATTTTTTTTAATGAATAAAAATATTTATGTTAGTATCAGATCAATGTCAACTTAATATATACTAACTAAAATAAATATTAAAAATAAATAAAATTAGCTGTCGACTTAATTGATATTAATTTTATTTATTTTTAGTATTTATATTTATTTAAATTAGAGTTGATTAAGTTAGCATTATTTTTATTTATTAACATTAATTATGCAGACTCTAATATAGTATATATTTAATATTTATTTAAATTAGTGTTAATTAAGTTGTGGTTAATTTCTATGGTATTGATTTGTGTTCCTTTGTGATCACAAATAGAAATTATATATTATTTCTATTCAAATGTCAAAATTCAAAGATTACAAATCTTCTTACTCAATTTTTCTCTCTCACTATCTATATAAATCTCTTCACTCTCGTTTCTCCATCTAGACTCATCTTCTTCACCCATACTCATTTCCTTTATCTACACCCATCTCTTTCATCCAGAGTCATCTTCTTCACCTACATCCATCTTTTTCATCTACATTAATTGTCTTCATCCACACACATCTCCTTCGTTCACATTCTTCTCATCTCCTTCATTCACACTCATTTCTTTCATCCACATTCATCTCCCTCATCCATTTCAATTTTTATTTATTTATTTTTGTTTGTTTTATATTTTGTTGAGGATGAAAGTGTTGTATGAGGAACTATTTTTAAAATTTTCATTAACATTAGAAAAACTGATGTAAATTAAATTAATATTAAAAATAAATTTTATTTAGCATCAACTAACTCAATGTTAAATAAAAAAAATAAAATAAAAATGCATTAGAGTTGTGGTGATAATACAAAAGGGAATTGTTCTAATATTCAATTTAAGAAAGGATATTGAAACCACACTTAAAAAATATGAAAAGGTAAATGATAAGTCATGGGAGTAGATCATCACAAGTTATTTTGATAAGATCAAATTTAATTTTATAACTCAGAATTATATAAAGTTCTCCTAAAGAAAAAACTCAATTTTATTTCAAAATTAATATATGTGTAACTTCTTACAAAATGTTCATATTTATAAGTTTATAGAGAAAAAATAGTAAAAACCCATTAAGACACCACTTAAAACATAAATTTTAACTATAATTCACTCCTTACTACCCTACTACTTGTGGGTTAGAAAGCTTAAAACCAAACAAAACAGACCTAAACCATCTTAAAAGACATTTGTAACATTTAAATAAAAAGAAATATAAAAATTACATTAATAATGAAAATTAACTTAAACAATTGTTTAGCCTAACTACTCAAGTCTATCAATATTTAATCTGGACTTGTTATATGTTATGTTGATATTAGACTTGTCTTTATCAATATTTTGAAAATAACATTAATAACATTAGATAATATATTTTGATGAGTCTATCATTTAAATTTATCTATTCTCTTTATCCTCCATATTCTTATTAACCTTTGGTACTCATAAATACAATGTAATAAAAATTATAAAAAAATCGAAATTACATTAATCCTTCTAGGTCATATAAAGTTGATTTTGTCGACATTAAATTGTTTTAATTAAAATTCAATTTAAAGTTTTAAAATTAGTGATATCAATTTTACTTAGAATTGGTATTTAAAAACCAACACTACGAAACTAACATGAATTTAACATCGAGAATTTTAGAATTTACTTTAGGTGATGCAAATTTGATATTATTGGATACTTTTCTTTATTAACCTCACTTATGTTGACGCTAAATATCAATTTAAAAAAAATAATAAACCACGTGGATAAATAAATTTCTTGCAACTGATATCTTAACATGAATTTTGGTCAATATGCGACATTGAGATAATTTTCTATTTTTATATATTATTAAAAAGAAAAATTCTTTAGACTATATTTACTAATGGTATAACTAAGATAATATATATATATATATATATGTCCGATTTTTAAATTTAAAATGTATTTATCAGTGGTATCTAAGTATATGAAACATCTTCTGTTTTCACATTTAAAAAACTTGAATCGTTGCTAGCTTATAATGGTCTAATAGTGCTTCCCCCATTTTTAACAATTATAAAATATTCTAGCTACACATTATGGAATTTGTTTTTTTTAGCTATCAATTTAAAAAGCTTGTTGGAAATAACGTAAACTAGAGATTAAATTAAATTATAATATAAATCTTATATTATAAATCAATTTTATAAAATTGAGTGAAATATATATTTATTTAACTAATAACACTTAAAGGAAGTACATATTCCATTAATGAACTCAAAAAGCTTTATGGTTGAATGCATGCTAAGAAGGACTATTTATTATTATTATTATTTTAAAAAGTGTATTTTTTTTAACCCCGAAATCTATTTTCAAATGGTCTTAACTCATTGATTTTATATTAAAAACATAATTTAAGTTAAAAACAATTACACATAGCTGTCAACACTTACTTTCATGAAGAAAAAGAGTAAAATAAAAATAAAAATGGTAGAGATTAAGACCGATGAAAACTTGATTAAAGTTTAAAAAGTTGTAGCAATTTTTAAATGATTAGCCTTAAAAGAATTCTTCTTCAAATAGTACGCAAACCATGAAATAAAACACAGCTGTTTCGATTTTAAAAACATGAAACACGATTTGTCGAATAAAACAAAATAGGATTTCGAATTAGCACATTATGAGGTTTAGTGACGGTCCTTGTACTAAGATATCAATATTTATCCGGCAATAACATTAAAGATTAAACAAAAGTAACTATTCTATTATTATTTTACGTGCAGAGATTCTAATAATGTAATAGCACACTTTCCACAAGTGATTAATTATCTTAATTGTGTATAATATTAAAAGTACGACTTAATAAAACTACACATGACTAAAGTGACGAAATGTGTTCCATAATCCAATAATTCTCTTAATATTCTGTTTACGCACAAACAAATAATATATAGTATGTTTTGCTAAATCATTATAATTAAATATTGCTTTAGCTTAACTACTTTTATTTAGATACTTTTTTTAATAAATAATTATAAGTTATTTTTATTTCATATAATATTTTATCACTTTCAAGATGTAACAATATTTGATGAATTAGTCAGGAGTGATTATATTTGTTCTAACTTGCAACATTAATCTACATAGTTGAACTCAACCAGTTGATTAAGAAATGAACATAGTTTGCACTATTAGACAAACCACTATAAAAACTTGAGAATATATTTTTCTTTCCTTATCTTGTTAAATTTCATGATATTAAATCTTTACTAACCAGTATGCTCAATGATCTGAAGTGAATCTAACCTTCGATATGCCAACATATGGTCTTTAATTCCATGTAAGACCACATCTCAAGTTTAACTATTTTTCAATGATCTAATCCTGTATTTCTCATGTATCTACCTAAGATTATTGTAACATATGCAATATCTAGATGCATACACGCCTAATCATACATTAGAATTCCTAATGTTGATGCGGAGAATCTTCTAAACTTGTCTCCTTTAACCATATGGTATTGATCACTATTTCAAGAATTCTTTTTCTTTAAAGAATTCTTGGGATAGTGATCAAGACTAAACTTGTCTCCTTTAACCATAAGGATATTACCTTATTTACAATTTTGCATGTCACATATCTTTAAAATCTTTTTGATATAACCTTTTTGTGACAATCCAAAAATACCTCAAGAATAATTTTCAAGTATCTATATGACCAATAATAAAAATATTGCCAAGATCTTTCATTTTAAAATTATTAGTTAGAAACCTTTTGGTTTCATGCAATAAATTTATATTGTTATTAGCAAGCAAAATATCATAATATAAAAAACTATAAAAATATACTTACTCCCACAAAATTATGGTATAAATAGTCATCAACTAAATTCACCTCAAAACAACATGAGGTAATCACATGATGAAACTTGAAATACTATTGTCAAGATGATTGCTTAAGCTTATAGATGGATTTCTTAAGTTTGCAAACCAAATCCTTTGAATCTCTTGAAACAAATTTTTCTGATTAAACCATATAAATTATCTCATTACTGTTGCCATTGAGAAACTTTGTCTTTACCTATCCATCTAATGTAACTCAAGATGAAAATGTGTCACACATGTCATTATAGTTCTTTCTCTAGTGAATTTCTTTAATGGCATAGGTTCTTGATCAGGAAAAGTTTGTTCTCCTGAAACAAATTCTTACATATAAGGTTCTGCATTGTCTTTTTTATATTGTGTATTGAACAAAGTTAAGAAAATGATCCTGAACAAGGCCAATAATACGTGTGGGAGTATCAACATATTCCTCCCTAAAAGACAAATTCTTTAACTATATCTCCCTTTTCAAAATCGACTTCCTCCAAGAATTGAGCCTTTCTTGATTCAAAAATTGACTTAGTTATAAGATCATAAAACTTGTATCACCGAAAGCTCCAAAAAAGAAACAAATATTGCCTTTAGATTCATTTGACTTCTTTTGCTGTTTCCTTTAAGTTGCAATTGTTACTTCCTTATCCTTTTTTCCATTTTAGCACATTATCTTTTCAATTTTGGCAAGGATCTCCTTAGCTGTTGTTTTCAAAAGATTTGCCCTAAAATGCTTATGGAATAACCTTTTTTTCATGATCACTAGACACATGCAATTTGACTTCTCCCACAATTTTCTTTTTCTTTTATTTTCAAAGGTACTCTCATATGAAAGAGGTGGGGTTGAGTCTATCCTTAATACAAGATTAAGATCCATTGGTCTTAAAAACTATTAAGACATTGCCTTTCTAAGACTAAAGTTTGAAAAATTTAAAAGCAACATGATCCATAACTGAATCCAGAACAACAAACACAAAATACACTCATATAAGTCTTAAAATAAAATTCAAATAAATCCCATTTCAAGATATAATTAAAAATTAATAATTTATCTTTGAATAAAATTTTAATTACTCAATGATATTTCGACAAATTGATTAAGTGCTAATAATGAGAACATGCCAAATAATAAACCTTCAATTGGGACGATTTAATATTTACTCACAAAAATTAAATAATTATCATGTAGTTATCACCAACAAAGGATGTTTGGAGAAGGAATACATTTTCAGGAATTTGTGAAGTCATCTGTTTGGAGGAGGTGCAAGATTCATGTGTCTTTGAAAGGTTGGAAGAATTCAGATATTTTGGGAGCAGGTAGCTGTTTGACACTCTTATTTTTTTACTTGTATCTATATAGTTTTTGGAGTGTTCTTGTTATAGTGTGTTTTTGATAAGGGTGGATAGAATCTCTGTTTGTATACCAAATACATTGCATGCACTTAGGCTTTTTACGCTAGTTGAGTATTTGTATGTGTAAGATTTGGATTTAAGATAGAAATATTTTTTTGTATTGTGTTTTTTGTATTAGGGTTGAAGCACTCATTAAGTGCTTCTATTAATTTTATTTTTCACTGTTAAAAAAAAAGTTATCACCAAGTATAGATATAATATTAATTCTCTTTTGGATTGACTAATGCACATCTATTTCAAAGCTTATAATCTTTTTATATTTTAAAATAAATTAATTTACACAAGATATTAGGTGACATATTATTTAAATTAATTAATCTTAAAATATATAAATAAATAAAATAAAAATAAGAACATATGAAAATTGTCGACGGATTGATTTCAAAAAGAAAAATATTAGAAACTTTTATCATGTTGTTCATATTGAAAAGCACACATATTATATTTAAAAAATGAAATCAATTATCATATTATCAATTATCAAGATCCTTTTCTTGTAACTAATATAATCAAAACATTTACATATATGATTTTATTTTAATTTGAACACATGATAAATACATAAAATAAACATGATCATGACTCTAATATAACTTTTATAATCTAATTTAAGTTTTTGATGAATATATATATATATATATATATATATATATATATATATTAATCTATGTATATAATGTTAATAATCAAAATTAAAAATGGAAGCACGTATGAATTCATATAATAAGAGTAAAGCAGTTTGACCTTCTAGATCAGATACTCTATTGACGGAACCCTTTAATAATCTCTTCCACACAAAATAGATCATTACAATAGAGAAAAATGAAATTGTATAAGATTATTCTTTGTCATTTTTATTTACCTATTACAAAATATAATTATTTTTTAATCACTATATTAATGATCTCGTAAATAAAAAAATAATATAATATCATTTTATCACTTTTAGTTTGATATAAAAGTAATTATAAATATTTTAATATTTTAATATTTTTTAATAAATAATTATTCATACATAAGACTAATGTTAAATTAAGAATTAATCTAAATGTTTTAAGAGAAAAAGTGATATTTCTGTAACTTTTGATAAATTTATAAACCTATTCTATCTGACCTGCTGATTCAAACTTTATTCTTGTATTAGAGGTGTTGGAAGGAAATTAATAAGACTATATATATATATATATATA
>Ga0099824_1007861_pt1 | contig 13891 bp, 7 predicted proteins | sample SiratrowhiteBW_FD_76837 | JGI IMG/M metagenome (GOLD analysis project Ga0099824, IMG submission 76837) | Root nodule microbial communities of legume samples collected from California, USA - Siratro white BW | ecosystem: Host-associated > Plants > Roots > Nodule | place: USA: California... | reverse complement strand
TATAATTATATATATAAATAAATTTATTATAATTTTTTTTGTTTTTTTTTTTCTTTTACTTTTAAACTAACCATTCATTTTTGTTCAGTTATTATAGTTGACATAGCTATTTCATGAATAAAGGTTAGTTGTTAAAACATTTATTGAATGATTCAAAAGGTAAATAGTTTTTGGTGTTAAGATTGTTTTACTCTATTATGCACGTGTTTATCTCTCCATTTGGTATTTTTTTTTTTATAATATTTGGAAAAGTATTAAACTAACAAATGTTCTTTTTTTATTTAGATTAAATTACTAGATTGGATCTTGATTTCTCTACAATTAATTATTTTCTTTATAATAGAATCATGAAATGACCTCTTTCCTTTAATTTTTTAGATTACAAAAATAAATTATAAACGAAAATATTTACATATATAAAGTAGTCAAAGTTCAGTCAAATTGTTAGGGTTGTGTTAAATTTATAACACTTTATTTAATATATTTATAAAGTACCCAATAAAATATCCACATGATCCTTTCTTTATTGGGATTAAATTACTATTCTAGATTTTGATTCTTGTATTTACTTTCTTTAAACTATATTCATGAAATGTCTTTATTTTTATCTTTATGTTAGACAAAAATTATGCCAAATTGACTATGTTGTGTTAAATTTACAAAACTTTAATTTTTTTAAATACTATTATTACATTAGAATCAAAACAAATACTACAGCATTATTGACCATACTTTAAAATCATACTATTAATCTTAACAATTTTCTGTAAGGATAAATTAAATAGTAGCATTACATTATTTTCTCTCTCCTTTTTATAATAAGTTAAATAAAGAAAGAGGTTACTGAGAAAAAAAGGATGCAGAAAAAGGAAAGATTTAGAATGGAAGGAAAAGAGACAAGGGTAGCACCGTCAAACTAACATTAAAATAGCCTAGTAATTAATTAATTATTAATAGCAATAATAATTGATAATTGATTATAATAAAAATAATTAATGAACACTGCAACTTGACTCTTCACCAATCACCACTTCAAACTCGTTCACTCCGTCTTCTTCTCTGGTCTTGGTTTTTCTCACACATTTCTCAACTCTCCGCTCTTCGCCACCGTCACTCTCCCCGGCGAACGGCCATCCGAACTCGCACCGCCACCTGCTAACGTGCGCCGGCGGAGCAATGTCGCTGCCAAGATCACCGTCTCCGTCCCCGTGCTCCTGCCACAGTCACTTCGTGCTGCTCGTTGTTCTCCACTCGCTCCTTCTGCTTCCTCACTCCTCGCTTGCTATTCGACCTACCGAGTCGGATCAGATCGAACTCGCCAACGCGACCGTGTCCAACATCTCTCTCTCGCGACCTCGCGAAGGAAGCTTCGCCGACATGATTGTTCGCGCCCTGGAGCACGAGTTCACCGAGAACGACCAGAACGAAGGTTCTGGATTCTAGATTCTAGACTTTTCTGCTCTCGCCGTTGATTTTTTTTTTTTGTTCTGGTTTCGCTCTTTCGGTTCCGTTACTCAGAAGCTGAATTTGCGGTTTCCGTTTACTGTACATGCGCATTCGTAGGGTTTTGGTTCCTGATCTGTGGACATAAACCGTTGTTAAATGCCGGATTCAAATTCATGTCACGTCAACCGTGTTGCTGCATTTTATGATTTTATTTTATTTTTTAGCTTTTGTTTTAGAGATTCATTAGTGCTTTACCTGTGCTTGAATTTTGTTCTTCACGTCTAGGATTAAGAATTGAAGAATTTCAGAAGCTGTTTTATTGCTTAGTTTGTTTTTCTTTTGCCCCTTCGTGTTTGCAGCGGCTGATCCGGGAAGTTTCAACAACAGTGTAGCAGAACAACAGGTTAGTATTTTTCCTTGAGCAGTGATGTAGTAGTTTAATTTATGACTAGTCGCGGGTTGGTCATTTTAAGCATGTAAATAGTAATTATAATTGATTAATAATGGTAATAATAGTAATGGGCCAACAACGCGAGTGGCTTATTCTAGTAAGTGAATTCAGTTACATGATGGATCACAAGCCGCTGCCATTTGACTCAGTTATAGATTGAAGTTATAGAGATATTACTAAATATCATGAATTTGCTCTTCGATTTGGTGCCTCCTCTGTTATTAACTGATTTTTGTCATCTTTTCCTCATTCGGTATTATGCTAATCACTCTTCCTTGCAATCATTACGTATACTGTCTTTTGTTGTGTGCTGTCACACCCACATCTTTCTCGTTATCCCTTTGAAGTCCAACAATACTATAACCACAACATCAACAGAAAAAGTGAGGAAATGAGAAAAAACAAAAGAATGAAGAACTGATGCGGGTTCAACAAGAGTCACTGTTTTAATCTGTAGTAAATACAGTAAATAGATAGATAAGAGGTCTTAAATTTGAATGACATAATGGGGTTTATAGACTTGTAGCTTTTAATTAGTGATGAATCTGCTTTTGTTCTTCTACCAATATGCATCCGAGGTACCAGTGTATTAGGTCTTCTCTGAGCGTCATGATATACTGAGTTACTCTTTCCTTGTTTGTGGATCAGGCTGTTCTGGAAACTGTGGCACGAGTCACACCGAACAAGAATGACACAAAAGATGAAAAGTACGTAATTTGTCACTTTATTTGCTGGTCAATATGGTGTCTTTAATGCATGATTTTGTTATAGTGTGTTTTTCTAAACTTACAGGTCATTTCAACTACATCATGTATTCAATAGAGGTGAGGATACCCCAATGTTGATAGATCGGAAGGTGAGACAGCTCAATTTTGGGTCTGTTATTTTTGTTGACACTACATTGAGTTTTGCAAAGTTGAAGTGTATAAATTACGCATCTTTTTTCAGGACAATGTCTTTATCATTTCTAACTTCAAATCCAAGTATCCGGTGCTCCAGCTAGATTTACGGTAAGTATATTTTGCTCATAATTTTTTGGCTTAAAATGGATTTTATTACTTACAAGAACTTTTATTATTGCCATATAGATTGATTTCAGACCTGGTAGTTGCTATTGTTTCAGCAACTTGTGGTGGCGTTGCATTTGCTTTTGCTGGACAACCGGTCTGAGCATCCTTATTCTAACTTCATTCTTGACAAATGCATACATAGGGTCTATTGTAGTATAATTTCTGTTAACTCTAACACTAACTCAGTATTGATTTTTCAGGTGATCACCGGATATCTTCTAGCTGGCTCCGTGGTTGGACCTGGCGGCTTTAACTTCATCAGTGAAATGGTGCAGGTATCTGGAAACATTAATTATTGTCTTTTAACTCAAAATATTGTCTCAATATTTTTTGGTTTGTACTTTACACTGAAAATTAATGTTGCAGAATGCTAGAATTACTGAATTAGCCCAAGTAAAAATACACATTACTCTGATTGACCAACTTTACTATCAGCATATTAGTATTAATTTCTAAGCTTGCATCTAATATGGTTAATATTATAGGATAGGATCCCTAAAGTTTAGGAATATGTAGTTATCACCCTATATGGTTTCTGCCTTTCCAATGACGAAGTTCAACCATTGTATGTTAAAAAGCTTTATTGTTATCCCCTCCTTGTCCCAAGGGTTGTCTTCATGATGTAGAGTGGGTTACCCTCTTGTTATTTGAGGCTTAATGGATCACTGAATCACAAATAATTTGTGTATTGTTAACTTTTACACTGTCATTTTGTGAAGCTATGTACAACTTAATGGCATCAAGTTGATTGTCTGAATCCATTGAACTTTCTTCCTTAGGGGGCACCCAAGATGCAATTCATCCTCCTTGTCCCGTGGATTGTCTTCATCATATAGAGTTTTGAGTCACCCTCGTTATTTGTGGCTTATAGAATCACCGAATCACAAATAATTTGTGATATTAACTTTTACAGTATCGTCTTGTCAAGCTATCTACAACTTTGTGGCATCAAGTTGATTGTCTGAATCCTTATCAAAAGCCATCCATGGAATATGTAGTTCATCTCTTCAAGTTGGTTGTGTCCTCCAATAAAGTCCTTTTGGCTACTATTTTTATTTGTTATGATATAGATGTACAGCTTATGTGGTATACAATCCTAATCCCTAATTGAATATGGAAACAATTCAGTCAAAGGAAATACAAATGTAACATCACCAAAAAGAAAATTCTTGTTAAACAGGAAATTTTTTCAGTATTTAATAAAAGAAACTTGGTTCAAATATGTAGGTGGAAACAGTGGCACAGTTTGGTGTAATATTTCTTCTGTTTGCATTGGGCCTGGAGTTCTCCACAACAAAGGTTGGCTTGTTTTCTATTTTCTTATATTTTCTCTGGTATTTCTCTTTATGTTTTAATTAGCTTTGATTACCGTGTTTTTTTTTTTTTCTATATTATTGCAGCTTCGAGTTGTTCGAGCTGTTGCTGTTCTTGGAGGTCTACTTCAGATTTTTCTATTTATGTGCATGTGTGGACTTACTGTATCGGTATGTTTTATAAATGTGATTCACCCAATATCTGAATTTCTTGTTTGTTATTATCCTTGTATCATTGTATAGATAAATGTGGAAACTAGTAAGACTTGGATTTTGTAGTTGTCCTTTATGGACATTTGCGTCTTACGCAAGATTCATATGACGTTGTTGCTACCTTGTCTATTAATTACATAATGTAGCTCTCCTGTCTTTTTTAAATACAAAAAGTACTGATTTTCAAATTAAATTTAGTATGCATGTTGGTTGAATGATTCGTTTCTCCTTTATTAAGTAGATTTTGGGAAAATCAAATTCCACTTGAATTCCCCAGTGATGAATAATTTGGTAGGTTGAACTTGAAACTGCTACCATGTACTCGAATAGTGGAAATAATTCATGGGTATACTAACCAAGAACCAGTTTCTATAATCTAATTTGTCTCAACTGTCCTGATTTTCAAATGTTGGTTGAATGATGTGTTTCTCCTTTAATAAGTATATTTTGGGAAAATCAAATTCCACTTTCCCCTGGGATGACAAATTTGGTAAGTTGAAATTGCTACCATGTACTTGATAATTCATGGGTATACTAACCAAGTATCAGTTCCTATAATCTAATTTGTCTCAACTGTCCTGAATTTCTTTATCTTCCTTTCGGGATATGTTCGGAATCCATAATGTTTGATGCTAGTAAAATATAGTTATATAATTCGACTTCAATTGCTGGTGACATAGCTGGGAAAAAAGTAGCAGCATTAAAATATATTTATTCATATTTCTAAACTTCAAAGCTTATATGGGAGTAGATAATGAACATAATAATTTAATCAAAAAGGAAGTTGTGTTCATTTTGTCTCTTTATTATCTCTTTTATAATTTAGTTGTTTGGTGTTGCAGTTTTAGTGAATGTTTATGGGCTAGAAATATTTTAGTTTAGTTATCTTTTACATCTGTAAACTTTGGCATATGACATTCTGAATGCTGCAGCTCTGATTGAATGCTATTTTGCAGCTATGTGGTGGTAAAGCTTCAGAAGGGGTTTTTGTTGGTGCTTTCCTTTCCATGTCTTCAACAGCAGTGGTATATCAACACAACCAATCTGATTCCATCTTGCAGACACATTTTGAACTTCTCATTGTATAATTAGTTTTTGGTTTCTTATCCACTGTTTTTTGCTTTAGGTCTTGAAGTTTTTGATGGAAAAAAACACCACTAATGCTCTTCATGGACAAGTCACAATTGGGACCCTTATTTTACAGGTACTTAGTCAGTGGTTGCTTGTGTATTAACTTTTCTTTTGCTACGTACATATATTATTCTTTGGTCACTATTTTACCGATAGAGGCTATAAATGCCAGTAGAGTGTTCTATTAAGTCTTGTCATTTTGCTTAAAGGATTGTGCTGTCGGATTGCTCTTTGCATTGCTTCCAGTTCTGGGTGGCACCTCAGGTGTTTTTCAAGGGGTGCTATCAATGACCAAGCTGTAAGTGTATATCATCTAGAGTCTTTGGATTGAACTGATATTTCCATTAAGCGTCCATTATTGGTAGTTTTTTCTTCTCATTATGGCTCGCCCAAAGGAAATGCATTTTTGTTTTATGTAATGGCATGATTATTAAATGTCCCCTCTACTCCCTTTTAATAATAATTAAACTAGAGCTGTGACTTTGTCCTTTTCTATAATAATTAATCTGGAAAGTTTCTTGCATTATTTTTTTTCACAAAAATAAGCTTAATTAGTTGTCATTTTTCTGAGTTCTATATTAATGATGAGAGAAATTAAAATAGTTAAAATATCACTTTGGCTATTCACATGCGTAGCCAATAAAGCTAGAGCAATAAATATATTAATGATGAGAGAAATTAAAATAGTTAATACTATTAAAATTATTTGAAAAAAAATAAGAGTATGTCTCATTAGTGTTAGGGGTAATTGTGTAAAAATATATAAATTTAAGACAATTTAAAGCTATTATTGAATTAACTAATTTCCATAATCCAGTGAATTAGTTAATTGGGTCTTATAAATAAAATAAAAAGTAGGAAGTTTTTCATATATTTGTACTTAAATTATGTTGTGTAGTTTGAGTCATTAAAAAATATAAAAATGTGGGAAATCTGAAAAAAGAAAATAAAGGAAAAGGGTAAAATTACATTTGGAAGTGTGCTCAAACTAGAAAAACCACTAGTTGATGTTCTAGAGAAGGATAGAGGGGAGTATGTATTAAGGTATTACTGCAACAGTCAAACAATAATGTTATAGAAAATTAATAAATCCTCTAAAGCAAGAAAAGTTACTCTTAGGATTTGGCTTAGGGACTAACTCTGCTCCACTAAAGTTTAATAGACTTTATTTAAACTATATCTCTAGTCAAGGTGGAAACAAACACCACTCCTGAGATTGCCATTAAGGGCAGCCTCCAAAGAGGTCGCTATTAAGGTAGCTTTCCAACATATCCGCTCATGCCCAAAGCTATGGTCTTGAGTTTGACAAATATGCAGGTTGTTTATCCAAACACTGGATCTAGTGTAAACTCTGATTTCATTTTAGAACTTCGACTTTGGGACTTAACACAAATCCCAAAACCACTTTGTAAGCAAAGATTGCCCAAATAAGTTATTTAAGTCATATATCTAGTTGATGTGGGACTGAACACTTGTATCTGCAAGTAAAGCAGCCCTCAAAGAGACTGCAACTAAGGAAAGTTATGGGAGACCTTAATTAAGACAGCATTGTCTAATTTAAGCTGTCGTTTTTAAAGTCAGTAAATGGCAAGAAGATTCTTAGATATATATAATAACAATAGTGATAGGTGCTACATCAGTCACATTCACACTTTCACTGATGTTTTCCCTTATGTTTGGATGGGATGATGGAAGGTTACAGAGTGGAAGAGCAAAGAAAGGAAAAGAAAGAAAGTGAAAATGAGTGGAAAGGGAGGTTTTAGGATTAGGTGGAAGAGTGGATATGAATGAAAAGTGAGATAAACTATTAATAACTATATTTTCTTTTATTTTTTATTTTAATATTATTTTTAATTATTTATCATTATAATTATTAAAATGCTAATATTAATACAATATTTATGACATAATTTATTATATTGAAGACATTATACATACATTAACATGAGATAAAATATTATGTCATATTAGATATATAAAATTTTCATGACACAATAATGTCTGCGATTATGCAACTTTCTTCACCTTTCTCTTCACTTTTGTGCTGAAGGCACAGTTCATGGTTTTTCCTCGAAAATCGTACTATTTGTGCCTCTACCTAAAAGAAAATGTATTCCTTTCTCTTCCACACCCTCTCCCTTACCTTCTTCTGATAAATATTGTGCGTTACTAAACATTTGGTAACCTTTTCTTTTGAGTCATTTTTCCATAAAAATCTCCCGATGTTGTTTTGTTAGTTTTTTCAGCTTGGCACTTTGTCTGTTTTGCATTCAGTGGAAGATTTTATTTAGTCTCTAACCGAGATCTTTATCCAGCATAAGCATAACATTATACACCTTTTGTAATCCAGGTTGGTGACTTTGATCGCTTTCCTCTCTGTTCTGACTATATTGTCTCGCACTTGCCTTCCAATGTTGCTTAAACTGATGATAAGCCTCTCATCACAGGTTCATACTACTATCCCTCTAATAATAAAATCTTACCTGTGGAAGTGGTTACTTATTTTTTCCTTCTCAACAATTTTTGCAGGAATATGTGAAATCAAATTTATAATTATGTTTATTTATTTATTTCCATCTTATGGCTAATTAGCTATACTCTTTTGTTTGACCGTCTTAATGGTTCAATGATAATTGGTAACCTTGTTTGTGCAGACAAATGAACTCTATCAATTGGCGTCTGTGGCATTCTGCTTGCTAGTAGCCTGGGTTTGTTCTCTTCCAAAGTTTTGTGTTTCTATTGAAATGCTTTGTTTTTCATGTGTTTTTATAATAAGCAGAAAAATGTATATAATGTTAGTCAGGGATTCGTTATTATTGTTTCCATTTATTTGATCAATATAATTTGCCTAATAATTGTATGTATTAGAATTCCTTTTTTAGCTTGTACAAATTAAGAATTACATCAATTTGTCTTTAACGGCGTTAATTGAGGACTTATTATTTATAGAAGAAAATACGATGAAAGAGGACAAGCAGCCAGAAATTCTTGACATATATATACTTGTTTATTTGCTATACTACCATATTTTCCCAGGGTGTCATAACTAGTGCTAAATCAAAATCTTTCTACTCGCCGTTTAATGTTGATTCACTGAAAGCATTTGTATTCTGGGTGTCCATTTTCGGCATGGTTAATTGCAACGGTAGATTTGTTTTTGAACCATCGGAAAGGATATAGATGCCTTGTTTAATCCTTGGAATCAGATCATCTAAAAGGAACCTTTGTATGTAGGAAATAAAATTAGTAAGAAACTGATGAAATGAAATGGTTATTTGCCAAAATAGAGGAAAAAATTATCCTTCTTTGTCTCAGCAGAAACTTCGTTATTCATCGTGATTTTGAGTGTTCGGTTGTTTCTTTTTCTTGCTTTTGCATTTAAAGCATTTCAATTTCTCATTTCGCTTGAATTATGCATCTAGGCCTTTTAATTGTCCTCTGATAATATATGCTTGATCTGTTGATTAATCAACTCACTGTTACTTTTATATTTGCAGTGTAGCGATAAGCTGGGACTAAGTCTAGAATTAGGTTCCTTTGCCGCCGGAGTGATGATTGCAACCACTGATCTGGCTCAACATACACTAGAGCAGGTAAGACTACATACAAACTGGAAAATGCTTGTGTGAATACATTCATGGCATTATTTGTATAATTTCCTTCTCAACAATCCGATTCCTATTTGTCAATGAAAATTGACAAATTTGCTGATTATTTCATGAACCTATAATCTGAACTAGAACTCTGTAATATTTGGTGGTAAGATACGTTTATGGAAGAAGTTTGACCTCTTGTTTTTTTATTTTGCAGATTGAACCTATTCGCAATCTTTTTGCTGCTCTTTTCCTTGCCAGCATTGGAATGCTGATTCATGTTCATTTTCTCTGGAACCATGTTGATATTTTGGTAGCATCTGTGATATTGGTGATTGTTATAAAAACAATCATAATTGCATCTGTTGTGAAAGGATTTGGTTACAACAACAAGACTTCAATACTTGTAAGCTTCGTTTCAGAATTTGTAGGTTAGATATTGTTCTTTCCCCCCTCTTACTGATTTAAATACATGAAATCATGAGTGTGTAGGTTGGAATGTCGATGGCACAGATAGGAGAATTTGCTTTTGTTCTTCTAAGTCGTGCTTCAAACCTTCATCTAGTTGAGGTTAGTGACAAGGATTTATCCAACTATGGTAATTAAGTATTCAATTGTTTTATAGATTTCTAAAGTTGACCATAGGATAAAAATGACAGTTATATAGCTAAATTGGTAGAGCTTAGACTGGTGACAGGGCTAGAACTAGAAGTGAATCAAGCTACTCTTAACCTGGTTGTATCTCGATTTAACTACTGAGTTGAAAATTTTGGCAAATGAACCTAGGTTAAGCTTTCACTTGTTTGATTCATTAGCTGAAAAGGCAACTTGATAAATAAATACGTAAACACATTTTAAATAATATTAAAATTATTATTATACTTAATTTAATAAATCTTAGCATTTAATTTTATTCTTGGTTTGACGATATGTAAAAAAAAAAACATTTGTATTAAGTTAGAAATTTGAGCTGAGAATATTCAACATAAAATTTATACAAAGCTCTATGTGTACTTTTTAAGCTTGAGTAGCTTGTGAGCTCTAGATAAGAAAATAGGCTCAATTTCTTATTGATCCAAGGCTAATCTGGGACTAGCTCAATTTATTTTCACTTATACTCGGTAATGTAACTTGAAAATTAAAGCTTAAATTTGAAAGTATTACTGGCTATTATGGATTCTAATATTTGATTAATTTCAGGGTAAATTATATCTGCTGCTTCTTGGGACCACAGCTCTTAGTCTGGTATGAAATTCTTTTCATTTGTTTGAATTGACAGTTATTAGGTTCCATAACTGACCCATTGTTTTCCTAGCTTTTATTTTGTCTTTGATCCATGGTGAATTTTCATGAACCTAATCTATACGAACTTTATTCTGAATGGAAGCTCTTACCTTTTGGCTCATTGGGATTTAAATATTCTGTCTTGGTGAAAGATAAAACAGCCGTATTAGTTTTTGTATTAATTTTTGCCCCCTACTCCTATATGATAATGGACCTTGAAACACAATGATTTTGCCAGCACTCAACTTTACTAATAACACAAGAAATGAATGTTCTTTTATCCAATAACACAATGAATGTTCTTTTATCCAATAACACAAAATGAATGTTCTTTTATCCAATAACACAAAAAATGAGAGTTAGGCAAATTCCGGGCTTACTTTTCTAAGGTTTCCCCAAGTTACATGTACAAGTTTGCAAAGTATCTTTCAGTAAATAACTTGAAATTTAAGGATCATAAATTGTAAGCAGTTTCCATGATTTAACGTCAGTGGCATAACGCTATAGCTATCATTATAAAAGCACTAATAAATAGTTCCGTTTATAATTTCTTTGCCTGTTTCTACAGGTTACAACTCCTCTACTTTTCAAGCTAATTCCTGCCGTAGTGCATCTTGGTGTGCTATTGAGGTGGTTCTGTCCTGACAGTTCAGTGGAGGTAATCACCTATCTATCTTGGAATTGTTTGACTTCTGTTTGTCTGAAAGTCTATACACGTGTTTTCTTTATTCTGACTTTTTGCCTTTGTTGTCCAGATAGGATATACTAAGGTAGATAGCCTCCGCTCAGAGAGTGGTAAGCAGCGGGTAATTTTGATGGACCAAGAATCACATGACTCTTAATCACTGCACAAAGGGATTTCCATTTTTGCATGACCATAGTTTTGACAGGGGTTTTGCAAGTGTTGTTGAACAAAATTAATCTAACTGCAATTTTTCTCAAATCGTGCAACTCCATTGGACAATGGATGCTTGCATACCAAACTAACCAATTACTAATCAAGACAACTCATCTGAACCCCAAAGATGGAAAGAACAGGGGAGAGGAATGATAAAATATTGAAAGGGAGAGGACCCCATAAAAGATTGAAAGAAACTCACAAGATGGACAAATGAAGGTACGTGGAAGACATTCTTTCCAGAACTCCAATTTACATTTTTTTTTTAAATTTTGGCTGGAAGTGCTTAAAAATGTAAGATATGGTTTATAATTTGAATAGTCACTGTCCTTATTTCTGTAAGCGTAGTTTTAATGTATCAAAAGTTTCCTTTCTAGCCTCTAGGCCATCAGTTGCATGGCTGGGCTTTGTATATCTTTTAGGCAAGTACGCATTTGTGCTTTGAACAAATCAATTGATATGTGTAAGTGTGAATAAATTATAATAGATGTCATGTATCAACTTTTCTGTTGGTGATTGGAGTATGCTGATTGTGCTGCTTCCATGCTTCTTTGTCAATCCCTTCCTATATTCATTTCGTTTATCAAGAATTAATGCCCCGGGTTTTGCTTGCAATATTAACTTTCAGAAACCGAGTTAAATTTGGAAATTGAAATCTTCGTCGAAAGCAAGAATTATTTTGATTGAGATTGTATTCTTTGTTCTGGATGTGCAGAAGGTTATTATTGTATAAATAGATAGCTTACAGTTTTTTGAACACCATGTAAGGAATATGCGGCTGTGCTACACGGTGAGTTGTTGGAGGCGAGGGCCCCAAAGTTGTAGGCAGAAGAGGATGGTGTATAACATTTACGCATCGATTGTTTAATAGGTGCGAAATTGTTTTAATTTAATTATAGCTCTCAAGTTTCAGTCATAGGCAAGCTGGTGTGTTAAAATAGCCAGAGAAATTGGTCAAGATCTCTAGTATTCTTTTTTTATTCAAGCAAGATCTTCTTTACTTGAAGATACTTTTGATCTATAAAAAATATGAATTCTTAGATGTTTATAAGTAGAAATTATGCATAGGAAGCACTTGGAATAATTTATTTAAATTAAAGGAAAATGCGTTTTTGATCTTTTTAAAATTTTCAAACATCAGTTCTAAGATCTAATTCAACTGTTATTATTTATTTAAATGACATCATTAATCCATAATAAACTCGTGTGTTTATCTCTTTTTTTTCACTGTTTAGTACCGTGTGCATATGTATATATAATTTTAATATAATATGATAATTATACTAACAAAATATTATTATTTATGTTTATGTAATCAGTATGACTTTAAATTTTAAAAGTTTTTTTAATATTCTAAATGTGAAGTTTTTTAATTTAATAAAATTTTATGAAATTCTTGACACATTTTTCTTCTGAATATATAATTTATTCTTTAAAATACTTTATTTCAGTTTCTTTGTATCTGATATGTACATGGAATCTAATTTTCAATTTTTTATATCAATAATTTTTTTCTTCTTTTAATATCATACTGATGAATGATTAAGATACTTCATCATTTGACACTCGAAAATGTCATGATAATTGACACGAAACAAAATTAAGTTAGAACAGAAATTTTTTAGTTTTTCAAATTGGGAAGAATGTTTTCCACGTTTTATTTACCTTTTTAAAGTATTATTTTCGGGAAAGAAGAGATATTTTTAGCTTTTCAGAAATTTGAGAAAATATGTTTCCCAGGTTTAATTTACCTTTAAAATATATATGTGGAAAAGAAAGGAAAATTTTAGTTCTTTTTTGGAATATAAAGATGGAACAGTATATTTTCTCATGTTTGATTTATCTTTAAAAAGTAATATTCTCGACAATGGTTTCTAGCAAAGTTTCTCACTAAAATATTTTTACGTGGAAGTGAGAATCTACGAGCTTAAATAAAAGAATATTTGAAAACTACACTTAAACTATTTAATGTGATAATAAATTAAAAAAATAAAAATAATATATTGTTTTTATTCCAATATTTATACAAATATTTTCAGTAATATGTTTTACTAATTATATAAACTTTATTCATTCCTAATAATTATAATTTTCAAAATTCGTGATTCCCAAAATTGAAAAAAAAAATGCTCTTAGTAAAGTTATTTTTAAAAAGCTTATTTTAAAAATTACTTTATATTAGAAATCATATTTAAAAGATTTGAAAATTAATTTTATTTGAAACAAAAAGGATAAGAACTATTATAGTATAAATATAAATGTATAAATTTTATATTCAAAGTAATTATTCACTGTATTATTTTACACTTTTAAGTCAACTCTATTGAACATAATTTACACAAAGCTGTCGGTATAAATAGTATTAAGATCCTTAATTAAGATATTAATTTTAGGTCCAACAAAATTGATATATATATATATATATATATATATATATATATATATATATATATATATATATATATATAATATATATATATAAAAAAATATAT
>Ga0099824_1007854_pt1 | contig 13902 bp, 10 predicted proteins | sample SiratrowhiteBW_FD_76837 | JGI IMG/M metagenome (GOLD analysis project Ga0099824, IMG submission 76837) | Root nodule microbial communities of legume samples collected from California, USA - Siratro white BW | ecosystem: Host-associated > Plants > Roots > Nodule | place: USA: California... | reverse complement strand
TTATATTTTATATATATATATATATATATATATATATATATATATATATATATATATATATATATATATATATATATATATATATATATTACAACTTCAATCTAAAAATAAAATATTTTACATAAAAGTCGTGTTTGGATATACGATTATTTTCATTTTAAAACTGTCTTCCCAACAATTTTTAAAATAAGTGAAAAAAATATAATAAAAAATAATTTACAATTAGAAGTGCTCAAGTTAATTACCATTATTTAAAAAAACTAATATTCAAATTTAAAGGAGATTGTAATTTTAACATCAATTAATTGAAATTCAAGAATCTGTTATAAAAACTCAACAAGACTGAATAAAGTAAGATTTGAGAAGGAAATTAGATGTCATGATATATTAACAAAATTATCATTTATTAAAGGATAAATTATTTTACTATTTTAAATTTTTCATTAATACATGTTTACAATTATATATTCACATTTCAAATATATTAATTGTTTATTTTCTTTATCTGCTCGATTAAAATCTTTAAAGATAATAGCGTTTATTACAATATTTAAAATAATTATTTAATTTAAATTTTTTGAAATAGAAATAGGTCTGATGTATATTAATGTTTGTATATGTGGTTAAATATTTATTGTGTGTTTTGTGATTTAAAATGCAATAGATACTTTATATTTTAATTTATATTTATTTTAACATTTTAAAAATAATTTATCTATTTATTATGACGTGGAAGTAATATTGGATAATTTAACAATTTTCAATGATAATAATAAGATATTTATTATAAAAATAATTAATGATTATCATAATTAATTGACATGGTCACTTTTGTATGGAATTAGTAGGGACAATTATTTTTGTTACAACAAAAATCAATTTTAGTGAGATTTTAAAATATAATACAATAGTGATTAGAGTACCACTTGTAACAACTAATATAATTATTATTATATTTTATATATTTATGACAATTTATTGTTATTGTTATTATATATTATTATTAATAGTGAAAATTATTTGTCACATTAAAACTTAATGACATCTCAAAATACTATATATAGTATAATAATGATAAGAAGATTAATAACAATTTAATTGTTTTCAGAAAAGATTAAAAATGAGATTTTATAACTTTTTGCAATAAATATTTGTATGATTAAAACTAATTTGCTTGTAGTATAGTTTTCTTTGGTGTCTTTTCTTGTTTCCTAGTATCATGTCATATTACGGCATAACTTATTGCGTCATGTTTGAAATACTACCAATCTTTTATTTTGTAAGGAAACAACAGAGGTTGAATTTGACATTCCTGTAATGTTTCTCACATGGACACAAACACAAACATTTTTCAATTTTTCAGTCTTGACCTCCCTCCGTACGACAGCCGCTATGTTATGTTACTTGTCAAAATTGCTCTGTCTAGTAATCGACATAAGGTTTTTGTGAACAAATATATATGGGGATATTTAAATTATTTGAATTAAGCAAATTTTTAAAAAAATAAAAATTTATAAATAATGTAATTGAAATTTTAATCATCTTTTCTTGTTTGTCATCATGGCTTTCCACTACTTTCTTCACATGGGTGCACGGATCACTTTTTCTTCTCCACGCTCTTAAATTATCGCGAATCAGGTGATCTAAATAGGAACAGTACTCGCATTTCCTTCCTCACGCACAATCCAACCACATAAGCAAACATAGTGTTAATATGGTGTGGGGTTTTAGATGAGAGTAACATCGATTTGCATTAATTAATTTGTAGGAAGATGAGAATGTTGAATTGAAGGAGAAGAAATTGTGAAACCAGTGAAAAAAATAAGAAGATAAGTATGGATACAAAGTTTCTAAAAAGAAACTAATGTTAATTATATGATTTTGTTTTTAGGATAAATGAAATTATTGTCAATTTTATTTATTTTGTTTTTATAACAAAATTATATTGTAATATTTTTTATTTGTTTTCTTTCTTTAGTTATATCTATGATGGGTACATTATTTGTATATATTCAATTATTTAATTTTGCTTTCAATAGAAAAACATAAAGAATATTTTCATTATTCATCTCTTCATTTTATATTATGATATGTATTTCATAATATGGTATTAGAGCACTGATTTCAGAACTCTAATTGCTACATTTACTCATGGTTGAAATTGTTGATCTCTCACGAAATCCCTCGTCATAATTGAATATGATTTGTTCTCTCAGTACACAACAAGAAAGACACATTTTTGGTGATTAGTCTAAACAATGATTGATTCTAGTAGAAGTTATGGAAGACGGTATACATTTAAAATCTGTAGTCACTGTGGAAAGATAGGGAATATGGTTTATACATGTTATAGAAAGCATGGTTTTTTACACCTTTGTTCAAGTTTAAAAATTTGAAAACAAATTGTAATAATAATCAGTAGAATCATGAAGGCTCAAGGTCAGAAGTACATTCTCAGTAAATTAGTTTTACTCCTAAGCAGTATCAAACATTGTTAGCCCTTTTACAATAGTGTAAATCCAATGACAATGCTCTAATCAAACCTCTATTATCTCTTCCAACATGACAACACACATTGGTAATAAATTTCTTTCTTCTTTTAGTTATTGGATTCTTGATAGTGATTCTACTGACCACATTTGTTCATCCTTGACTCATTTCACTTCATATCATTAAATTAATCCTATCGGTGTCAAATTACCAAATGGAAATCAAGTCATTGCCAATTACTCTAGAAGTATTTTTATCAATCAAAATCGTGTCATAGATAATGTTTTGTATATTCCTATTTTCATTTTTAATCTTCTTTCAGTAACAAAATTGATTGATAATTTATCATGTGTGATTACATTTAACTCTAGTAGTTGTCACCTTTAAGATAATAACTCTTTGAAAATGACTGATTCAGTCAGATGCAAGATAGACTTTATATACTCAGGATCCCTTCTTATCAAAAACTTCAAATCAAACCCATCAAATCTCCACATATTACCAATACTGTCAATATTACTGCTAATGATCTCAAAAACCTTTATCATTTTTGGTTAGGGCATGCGTCAAACAAATTTATTGATGTTATCAAAAATAAATATTCTTTTGTTAAATATAATAGATCTTTTATTTGTTATGTTTGTCAATTTTCAAAGCAAAAAAGACTTCCCTTTCCTCTTAATGTATCTAAATCTAAAAGATGTTTTGATTTGATTCATGCTGATGTGTGGGGACCATACTCAATATCATCAATTCATGGTCATAAATAGTTCTTGACCATAGTTGATGATTATTCAAGGTACACATAAGTTTTTCTTTTTAAATAAAAATATGAAGTTGTTAAGATTTTGAAATATTTTGTTATTTTTACTCAAACACAATTTGAGATAGGAATAAAAGAAATAATAAGTGATAATGAGACTGAACTTTCATGACTACTTTTTTTATCAACAAAGGAATAATACATCAAACTTCATGTCAATATTGCACAACAAACTAGTACAGCTGAAAGAAAACATGGTCATTTTATAAATGTAGCAAGAACTATCAAGATACAATCTCATTTACCCAAATTTAATGGTCATATTCTGTGATACATGTTGTGTATATTATAAACATGTTTCCCTCAAATGTTTTAAATGATTTTTCTCCTCATGAAATACTTTATAAAACTTCACAAAATTTTAATAAATTAAAGGTGTTTGGATCTTTATGCTATGCTAGTACTTTGTCAACAAATAGAAGTAAATTTGATTGAAGGGCATCAAAATGTATTTTTATTCATTTTAAAAGGGGGACAAAAGGATATATTTTTGTTGAATATTCAATCAAGAGAAATTTGTGTGTATAGGGATGTTGTTGATAATTATTTATTTTTACCACTTTCCGATTGTATAATGATAACAATAAAGATAAATTAGTTGGTAATTATTAGGGTTTTACACCATTTTGGTGTAATTGGGGCAATTAGGCTTCAATTAAAATTTTGTTATTATTTTGACACCATTTGTGGAATTTTGACATATTTGACTGTGTTTAATTCTCCCACACTTATCCTTTTTTACTCCTGGACACAATCTAGACCTAGATAAAAGAAAATGAAGGCTAAGTAATCAAGACTATAACTAGGTTCAACAAGCTACCAATAGAAAAGTATTTGAGCAAGGAATATCAAATTAAAATTTATTTTCAAAGGTTGATCAACAAAGTTTGAATTTCTCTCTTCTTGGATTAACCAATTTATGCAACCAATTATGCAATTGACAGTCATATATGCTAACCTCCCAAGATAGTGTATCTCTCTCACTCTTGAGTGTTTAAGGAAGGTGTATAACACTCAAACCATCTCAACGAATATTGCCTTACCATAGGCTTGCAAGAATTCTAATTCTCCTATTTCGAAACACAAGTTTGCATCATTCAAGAGAACTTTGTGAAGGTTGTAACGAGGTTAAGGTGGTAGGAATTTTCTTTTTACAATTAAGGTAACATCCAAAGATTATTAAAAGAGCAAGAGCATGATATTTTTGCAACATCAATCAAATTAATCCTACCCAATAATTGAAATTACGCAAATTAACTTAAGATACACAAACATTTTCTTCTCTCTTTCTCAACTTTTTTCTTTGATTTTTTTTAGTTTTTCTTTTGTTTTTTTTTTTTGTTTTTTTTTTCGAAGAAACTCTCATGACAAGAAGAGAGAAGAATGAAACCCATGATCAAATAATAATTCCTAAAATCCATACATGATCAATCAACCTTCTCCACACTTAGCATATTACACATCTTGGGCAATCCTCACACTTAGCAATTTACACAACCTAAAAGAAAACCATCATGCTCAATTAATAATCAAAGAAAAGGACAAAAATGATTTTACATTTAGGCTTGTAATAAGTTAAATGAAAGAATGAAAAAATATAGGCTCAAAGGGGTTGACAAGGTAAATTAGTGTATAGGATGGTTATATGGTTAAGTATGTGAAACAATAAAAATGTCAATCATAATCATGCAAACAAGTGAACATACAATTTCAAAAAGAATGAGAGCAAGTTCTAGAAAATAACATTCATGAGAGGCAATATCACACAAGAAAGAAAAGAAAATGGTATATAGATGAATCCATTCATGTAGGCCCAAATAAGCTCACAAGGTCATAAAATGTCATACTTGCATAAAAGTTGAGTACACAATCGGTTCAACACATTTATCAAAATCCATATAAGAAATAATTCAACCAAGTGGATCAACCAAAAATCAGGGGTTCAATTTCGAGCTCAATACTAATAAAAAGGTAGAATGTCGTGAAGGTACTAGTCAAAACAAAATTGCAGTTTCTATGAAAATCACAATGCAAGGAAACGAAATAAACTAAAAGAAAATGCGAATGAAACAAATAAGATACAATAAAATGCAAAGAAAGAAGAAAAGAAAAATCAAAAGAGAAAGAAAACTCCTCGTTGCTTCATGGACACGCAACATCAGTGAGCTCTACGTCCTGCTCCTCCACTGTTCTAGGGATACCTTGATGATAGTGCTTTGAACGCTGCCCATTCACTAGAAATGTCTTCTATATATTTTCATCATTATGTTTGACTACACCATATGAACAACCATCAGTAATCACAAAAGGACCGTCCCATTTAGATCTACCAAGCATAAGTTTAAGACGAGAATTAAACAAAATGAATTTTTTCCCGGTTGCAAACTCCCTGTGTAGAATTCGCCGATCATGAAAAGCTTTAGTTTTCTCTTTGTAAATACGTGAGCTTTCATAGGCGTCCAGTCTCAGCTCCTCCAACTTTTCTAGTTACAACTTCCTTTTAGCTCAAAATTAGGCCAAATCCATATTATAGTGTTTGACTGCCCAATATGCTCGGTGCTCCAACTCCACCGGCAAGTGACACGCCTTACCAAAAACAAGTCGGTAGGGAGACATCCTAATTGGAGTCTTGTAGGCTCCTGCAAGCCCAAAGATCATCATCTAATCTCTTGCTCCAGTCCTTTCTGTTGGAGTTCACTATTTTCCAGAGAATTTGTTTGATCTCTTTGTTAGACACTTTTGCTTGCCCGTTAGTCTGCGGGTGGTAAGTTGTTGCAACCTTATGGAGAACTCCATACTTTTTTAGTAAAGCATCTATGCTCCGGTTGCAAAAATGAGAGCCCTGGTCACTGATGATGGCCCTGGGAACACTAAACCAAGGGAGAGAAGACTGATCTTACAATTGCAAAAGTTCATCTAGAAAATCATCTCGGATGGGAGATAGTGCAGCACCCTGTGAATGAATTTGACTTAAATGATCAGCCACTAAATTCTATATTCCATTTCGATCTCTAATCTCTATGCAAAACTCCTAGAGTAACAACATCCATCTGATTAACTGTGGCGTAACATTTGTTTTCTTCAAGAGAAACTTCAAAGCCGCATGGTCAGTGAATAAGATGATTTTTGCATTAAGTATATATGATCTAAATTTGTCTAGAGAAAAAACCACAACTAAGAGCTCCTTCTCAGTGGTGGTGTAATTAGCCTGAGCTGAATCCAGGGTCTTTGATGCATATGATATTACATGAGAAACTTTGTGCACCAACTGCATAGTTGGAGGCATCGCACATAAGCTCAAATGGAAGTGTCCAATCGGGAGGCTGGATGATAAGGATGGTAGTCAAACACTTCTTCAAGTGGTCAAAAGGAGTCTTGCAATTATCATTAAAGATGAACTTCGTATTATGTTGTACGAGGTTGGTTAGGGGTTGGGCAATGTGGTTGAAGTTCTGGATGAACCTCCTGTAGAAACCTATATGTCTAAGAAAAGAATGAACTTTCCGCATTGTTGCGAGGTAAGGCAAAGTAGAAATAATTTCTATCTTAGCAGAATCTACCTCAATTCCCTTCCCTGATATAACATGTCCTAACACAATACTAGATTCAACCATAAAGTGACATTTCTCATAATTAAGTACCATACTACTATTAATGTATCTCTGTAAATTTTTTTGCCAGACTACTCAAACAATCATCAAAAGAAGAACCATATACAGAAAAATCATCCATGAAAACTTTTGTGCATTCTTCTAAAAGATTAGAAAAGATGTTTACCATACACCTTTGAAAGGTGTTAGGTGCATTGCACAAACTAAAAGGTATCCTTCTATATGCATAAGTCCCAAAGGGACATGTGAATGTAGAATTCTCTAAATCCTCATGTATAATGTAAATCTGAAAATAACTTGAGTAACCATCCAAAAAATAGTAATGAGACTTACCAGCTAACCGCTCTAACATCTAATCAATGAACGGAAGAGGATAATAATCCTTCTGGGTAACTTGGTTAAGTCTCTGATAATCAATGCAGACTCTCCAACTGTTCTGGACTCGCGTAGGAATAAACTCATTCTTTTCATTGTTTATCACAGTGATTCCTGACTTCTTGGGCTCCACCTGTACTGAACTCACCTAGTGGCTGTTAGAGATCGAATAAATGATACTTGCCTGAAGTGGCTTAATGACCTCTTTCTTTACCACATCCAAAATAAGTGGGTTGAGTCTCCTCTGTTTGTCTCACTAGTTTAGCCCCATCCTTCAATAAAATCCTATGCATGAAGTGGAAGGGCTGATACCAAGAATATCTGTTAAAGTTCAACCAATTGCTTTCTTGTGTGCTTGAAGGACCTGCAGAAGCTTCATCTCTTGATCGGGCAGCAAGTGTTTGGCAATTATTACTGGCAGTTGCTCGTCCTTTTCCAAGAAAGCATAAGTGAGATGCTCAGGTATAGTTTTGAGTTCCAACTGTAGGGGCTGCTCAGTGGAAGAACAAATAGTGGAAGGTAATAGCTCGGTTGAACTGACGTGAGCTTGATCGATACCTGTAAAAGAATAAAAAATATTGTCAATGCTTATCCGTCCCTGCTTATCATGCTCAAAATCAAATAATTCATCAACCGCATCATTAATAACGTCAATGCGCACAATATAATGTTCCTCTCTAAGATGTTGCATGGCATCAAATATATTAAACTTAAAAACATTATCACCGAACTCCATGGACATAGTACCAGAGTGCACATCTAATTTGGTCATAACAGTTTTAAGGAATGGCCTGCCAAGAATGATAGGGGACTTGCTTGAAGCAGAGTCACCCTCCATCTCTAAAATGTAAAAATATGCATGGAAAATAAGCTCATTCACCCTAATTAACATGTCTATGACTAAACTTGTAAGGGTGTGCATTGTTGTGGTTAGCCAATTAAATGACCACACCAGTAGCTTTTAGAGACCCGAGACCCAGAGCATTAAAAATAGATGTAGGCATGACATTTATGGATGCTTTCAAGTCTAACATGCAATCATCAAATTTACAGTTTCCTATAATGCAAGGAATAATGTCACTGGATCTTTGCATCTTTGAGGCATCGGCTGGATGAGTGTTAACACGTTCTTGCTTAGGTTGACTCTCTCATTGCCCTTGAGCTTCCTCTTATTAGTGGACAACTGCTTCAAGAACTTGGCATATTTTGGAATTTGCTTGATTGCATCTAAAAGAGGGATGTTAACTTCAACTTTTCTAAAAGTTTCTAAGATTTCCTTCTCAAATGTTGCATCAGCATCTCCTTGGAAGGGGTCAATCTTTGTGGAAAGGACACAGGAATAAAAGGCTCCATTGCTATCTTGCTTGTTACATCCAAGTCTTTCTCTTTATGTCTAAGTCTAACTCTAACTCTTTCAAAATTTGGCTCTTCTATTAATGCAGGTCCCATTGTTTGCTTTTCAATCCTCAAGGTAATGGAACTCACGTTCTTCTTGTTCGCATTTGAATTAGGAATTTCTTGGGAAGGTAAACTATTAGGCACTTGAGGCTGATTCTGATTAATTGCACTGGCTAACTACCCTATCTGGGTTTGCAAATTCTAAATGGTGGCCTTAGTCCTTTGTTTAAATTGCAAATTGTTGGTTGTCATTTGCTTTATCGATTCTTCCAAGGAGGGGTCACCCTGTGGTTGGGAGGGTGTTGGGAGATGGTGTGGTTTGCTACACAAAACTCTCTTTCTGATGTTAGAATGGAGGTCTATGTTGGCTGGAATTTTGCTGTTAATTTTGTCTTAGATAAAAGGTAGAATTGTTAGAGGAATTTTGAAAATTATGATTCTGATTTTGATTTTGTCCTCATCTCTGATTAGGATGATCTCTCCATCTAGGATTGTATGTGTTAGAGTAAGGATTATATCACTGTTGAGGTCTTCCTAGAAAGACTCCAGCTGCTGCAACAATGTGATTATTGAAATTCTCTTCTTGCAATGTGGGACAAACATCAGTAGGATGTGAAACATCATAACAAATACCGTATACTCTAGGTTGTGGACTGACAGCAGAAACCTGGGCTGTTTGACTCACGACTAACTGTCTCACGAATGATTCCAACTCATCAAGCTTGTTGGTCAAAATCTGTTGATTTGCATCACTTGAGACTGGAAAATTTAGTTTGCTAGAAGAAGCTTGCACATGGTAGACTGCACCATTGTTGGATCTAGTCCCAAACTGTTGAGAATTAGAAGTCATATTTACAATGAGCTCTTTGGCTGTTGCAAGTGTTTTTTCCACCAAGACATCTCCACTAGCTGCGTCCACCATGCTCCTATCCATGTGTTGAAGGCCTTCATAGAAATAGACTATATGTAGCTTATCATTATTCTGATGGTGTGGACAACTAGCACAAAGTCTCTTAAATCTCTCCCAGTATTCATGTAGATTCTCGCCACTTGCTTGTCTGATGCCGCAAATCTCTTTTCTGGTTACAGTGACTCTTGAGCGAGGAAAAATTTCTCCAAGAAGGATCTCTTCATGTCATTCCAGTTTTGAATTGATGTTGGCTGCAGATAATACAACCAGTTCTTTGCTCCGCCATCTAGAGAGAACGGGAATGCTTTGAGTTTGATGTGATCTGCATCAATCCTGTGTGGTTTCATGGTACTACAGACTACATGAAATTCCTTCAAGTACGTGTGTGAATCTTCACTTGCAAGACCATGAAACTTGAGCAACAAATGTATTAAACAAGATTTTAATTCAAAATCAGCATCTAACTCAGGATATTAAATGCATAAAGCTTGAAAAGTAACATCAAGTACAACCAATTCTTAAAGAGTTATGTTATCCATGTTTTCAAAACAAGCATGAGATGGAAAATTATCTAAACCTATACTAGACTAACAAGAAAAATGATTATGACTACTCCTATTAACACTAGAATCTAAAGAAACAGAATCAAATGTGTGATTGTGATGAAATTCGTACTCACACTCAGGTGCATGTTCAAATCGACTCTTAGTCTTCTTCAACATATTAAAAGTCCTTTCTATCTCTGGATAAGTATTCAATTCATAAGTCTTGCTCCTAGTATTCATACATCAGCATTGATTATGGTGATTAGTAAGAAATAAATAAAAATAAAAGAAAAATTATAAAACAGAGAACTATGAAAAGTCCCAGGCAACGGCGCCAAAATTTAATTTGTGCTGCCGAATGCGTCCCAAATTAAACTAGGAAGCTAAATTTGTAGTATAGCTAACCTATGTCATTCTTTCCAAAGAATACTCAGACATTCTCTTAAAAGAATTAAAGGGTTTTAATGAAATAATTAAATATAATAAAATAAAAACTAAATTTTAAATAGATTCAAAATGCAAGTAATAAAATAAAAATAGAATTTTAAAGAGATTAAATAAATTCAAGTAATAAAAACCAACCCGACCTCTCTTCGGCTCTCCCAAATCCCTCACTGGTTCCTATAGAAAATTTGAATTACATGTGTGGGTTAATTAGACCGAGATCTCTGCATCTATTTAACATTCTGAACACCCCACAATCGTGAAGCATCTCACTGAATACACAATATGTTGAACAATTGCAATTACCCACTGTAAACAATAATATTATTCCGACTTGAACATCGTTTCTAAAATTTCACAACACAATCCAATCGGTATTTATTCAATTACTAAATTAATCTAATTATTAAATCTAAAAATCAAATTAAAATAGCAATTGAGCATGTACTTATGGAAATAATTACAAAACATGAACCTCAGGATTAAGAAATAGGAGAGCACTTGAAGATCGGATTGAACAAAATAATTAGTCACTCCTAATTGTGATTAGCACAACAAGGTGGAAAGATAAATACAAAACACACGGAAGAGAAAGAAAGGAAAAAGAAAAATTGTGTATTTAATTATCTCCTTTCTACTATGATATTTTTTTTGGCTCTACTAAGAGAGATTTATTTATAAAAAAAATAACCTAAAATATGAAATGACTAAATAGCCCTCCATAAAAAAACCAGCTTAAAATATCCAAGTGTCACCTCGCTGTCCAGCCTTTATGTACCGACTTCAAGTCCATTTTTAATCACTTTCGAGTTCGAATTTGCTCTTGGCCCTTGAATAATACTTGTAGATCTTTAAGTTATATGCAAAACAAAACAAGAGTAAAGTAAATTCGAGTTTTGTGACAAAAGTTATGAACAAAACATGAAACACACTCAAATATGTTAAAATTCCGAAAATGGTTTCAAAATAATAATAAACTTTTAACTGAAACCTAATTGGCCCAATTACACCAAAACGGTGTAAAACCCTAATAATTACCAATTGATTTATCTTTATTGTTATCATTATACAATCGAAAAGTGGTACAAATAAACAATTGTCAATTGTCTTCTATGAACATGTTCTTCCATATCAAAGGGTTGAGGATATTAATAATGAATCTGACAGTCCAAACATTCATGATCAAAGTTCTTTTACAAAAGATCAACCTATTTTGAGTTAGCCATCACAAGTCATTTTTGCACCTTGTGATAATGTTAATAGTGAACATGAATTAGACATTCAGGTTCCAGAAGAAGTTTGTTCCCATAGAGACCAAAACCTCAATGAAAATCGTGAAACAACACAACTAATTCGAATGTGTACTAGAACAAAAAGACCACTTGAGTATCTAAAGGATTATCATTGTAATCTCAATGTTTCCAATGCATATTATAGATTTAAATATCCTTTGAATTCTATTTTGTCTTATAAATTATCACCTTCTTATAAATCTTTTGTTGTGTTTATTTCTTCAAATGTTGAGTCGAACACTTATTCTAAAAGGCTATACAGTGTGACATATCTACTTTGGAGTCAAACCAAACATGGGATACTGTTCTTCTGTCCAAGAACAAAACTTGAATAGGTTGCAAATGGGTATTCAAAATAAAGTATAAGGCCGATCAGACTATTGAAAGATATAAAACAAGATTAGTGGCGAAGGGATACACACAAATAGAGGACATTGACTACCTTGAAACTTTTTCTCTAGTAGCAAATATGACCTCTATAAGGTTGCTTCTTTCTCTAGCTTTTATATATAACTGGAAATTAAAATAGTTAGACATAAATAATGTCTTATTACATAGAGAGCTGAAAAAAGATGTATACATGGTTGCTCCTCCTGGATTGACTTCTATTCAACTAGGTCAGGTTTGTAAATTAATAAAAAAAGGCTTTATATAGTCTTAAGCTAGCCAACAGGGAGTGGTTTGTTAAATTGTCATCCTTTTTGTTTTAATTTCTGCGGGATATACTCAATCTATGAATAATCATTCCTTAATTCTTCTGAAGGATCTTTTACAGCATTATCGGTGTATGTGGATTATATAATTTTGCCAGAAAATGATAAAGAAGAGATTGACCGAGTCAAAGAAGCTTTGAATAAGACATTCAAGATCAAGGATCTTGGTGATTTAAAATATTTTCTTGATCTTAAAGTAGAAAGAAGTAAGAAAGGGATAATGATGAATTGAAGCAAATATGCACTGAAATTGTTAATAAATGTAGGTCTTTTAGCCTGCAAACCTATAGTCACTCCTATGAATAATCTTCTTAAATTGTTTTCTACTGAAAGTGTGCCTTTCACAGATGTTCATGCCTATACAAGGTTGATTGGAAGGCTTATGTATCTCACTAATACCCGACTTGAAATAACCTTTTTTGTTGAACAACTTTCTCATTTTCTTGATAAGCCTACAATTGCTCACTATAATGCAGTAATTAGAATTCTCAAATATATTAAAGGAGTTCCAGGTCTTGGTTTATTTTTCTCTTCCAACAGTTTTGTCCATCTAAAAGCCTTTTATGACAATGATTGGGAAACATGCAATGATTCAAGACAATAAGTAACTGATTTTAGTGTGTATTTTGGAAATCCCTTATATCTTGGAAATCAAAGAAGCAAGAAACTATATCAAAGAGGTCATGTGAAACTGAATACAGGGCAATAACCACTGTTACATGTGAAATTCAATGGTTAGTCTATCTTCTTCAAGATTTTAAAGTTGCTTTTGATAAGCCATCTTTTTTATATTGTGACAATGACTTAGCAAGACACATTGCAGAAAATCCAGTATTTCACGAGTATACGGAAACATAAAAATAGATTGTCACATTGTTAGAGAAAATTTGAAGAAGGGTCTCATCCATTTGCTTCCCATTTCCACCACAGAGCAACTAGTTGACATTTATACCAAATTCTTAGGTTCTAAGTCTTTCAAGAATATTTGTTCCAAGCTGGGTCTCATCAATATTTGCTCCTTAGCTTGCGGAGAGTTTCAAAGGATATGGATATAAGGCTTCAAAAAGGAAACTAACGTCAATTATGTGATTTTTTCTTTATGACAAAATTAAATTGTCATCAATTCTATTTATTTTGTTTTTATAACAAAATCAGATTGTAATATTTTTTAATTTATTTTCTTTCTTTAGCTATTATTATGATGAATACATTACTTTTATATATATATATATATATATATATATATATATATATATATATATATATATATATATATATATATATATTTCTTTTTTTTTTTT
>Ga0099824_1007852_pt1 | contig 13908 bp, 14 predicted proteins | sample SiratrowhiteBW_FD_76837 | JGI IMG/M metagenome (GOLD analysis project Ga0099824, IMG submission 76837) | Root nodule microbial communities of legume samples collected from California, USA - Siratro white BW | ecosystem: Host-associated > Plants > Roots > Nodule | place: USA: California... | reverse complement strand
CCAAGACCTAATCACCCAACTATCTTCATGTTGGCACAAAGTCTTCACTTGAACAATTCTGGTCCAGGTTGGTTCCAACAGATTCTTCATGAGGCAGTCTTCATCAGCTTCACATGCTAAGCCATGGTGCTCACAATATTGACTTCATCAAATCACATGCTTAGCCTTGGTGCTAACAGATTAATCTGACAAAATTTTTTTGCTAAGTATGGGTATGATGTTGATGCTTGATTAATTTTATGTTCTTGTGTTCTTATTCTTTCTTAGAGTCCTTGTTTCTTTCTTTAATTTTTTTAGTCTACAAAAGTTTCTAATATTGTTTTGAAAGGATACTTGAGAGGAAATATGTTTTTAGAAGATTGAATATCCATAAACATTTAGAAGCAAGTGTGTGATTATCTCCACGATTGTCTTTTAGAATTGATTTATAAGAACCAAAACTCAAAATAAATTTTCATGGGACTGCTATCTTGAATGAACGAACAATATAGGTTGTGAAAAACAAAAGAAAATTGCAAAAAAATAAAAATAAAAACCAAGCCAAAATAAATTTATGTAAAATTATGATCACCAAGTGTTTGATAAAAGGTTGTTTATGTGTAATTTGGCCTAATTTCTTGATTCAATTTTCATTATGACTTCCTAAGGGTAATGCTGAATTGTTTCAACTCTTTTGTGTGAGATTGATTTTCTCAATTGTGTGCCTCTTTTGGCTTTCCATTCAAGGTTTAACATGAATCCAATGGGTGGAAATTTTGCACCAAAATCCACCCTTCTTTGAGTCTTTTCCAAACTTTTTCTTACATTTCTTTGGCAAATTGTCATATTAAGTGGTTTAATCTATGATGTGTCTTCTTATTTTAAGTATTTTCAGTTTGTCTTTGTTTGTTTCCTCATAGTTTTTGTATCATAAAATTCAGAAATTTCAAGAATTAGTGCATCTTGAGCCATACATCATTCACTTGAGAGATACTATTTCTTGATTTGAACTTGAAACTATTTATGGAGACATTTTTTATTTTTTTATCCTGAGGAATTGAGTGTGGCCAAGACATATTTCTGTCTTTCTACATCTTGTGAGTGAGTGGTATAAATACTGGAGTGAAAACACTTGAGGAGAAATTACAATAAATTTTATCCACTAACAACTCAACTTTTGTCTAATTTTGGTTGTTTTTCCTTCGTATTTGTAGTAACAGCTGGCTCTAGAAGGGGGATTGAATGGAGCCTGAACTCAATTCATTATAAATAGAAACCACCAACCAAGGCAAAAATATATAAGCACAGATAAAGAAATTTTATACTAGTTCACCCTAATCTCTTAGGCTACGTCCAATTCTCCCTTAAACAAATTGTTCAAGAGATTTCACTATTTAGCAAATAGTTACAACGAGTACACAAACCTCTCCAGGTTACAACGAGTACACAAAACTCTCCAGGTTGTCACGAGTACACAAACCTCTCCAGGTTATACTAGTCTCAATCTCCCCTTAAGATCAAGACCACTCAAGAATTAAAGAAACACTCTCTAAGGAGAGAACAATGAAAGCTCACAAGGGTTTACTTCACAATGGTGAAGAATTACACAATTGTTTCACACAACCCAAAACTTTAGATGCTCTTAATAGCAAATTGACAATAGACCCTCAGTATATTTTCTTCAATGTATTATATGATGTATTTCTCTTTTTACTTCTTCTTATTTTTTTTTTCAACTTGAACTTTCTCCTCTATATGTAGCTTTTTAGAAACTAGTCGTTGAGATGCTTGAATAGAGCAATCTTGACTTTCTGATATATAGAGCTCAAACTGGAAATATTTCTCTAATTTTCATATTGCATTAAACTTGATTAAGTCTGTATCGGAGATAATTTAAAATAATATAGAGAAATTATATCTGGGATACTCATAAATAATTTGAATAATTTCTATTATGAACAGATTTGAACGTTAAAACACATCATGATATAAAATCAATTAATCACATCTAAATACTCCATAATAATTTTGAATAATTTCTATTATGAACAAATTTGAACATTAAAACACAATATGATATAAAATCAATTAATCACATTTAAATACTCCATAATAATTTGAATAATTTCCATTATGAACAAATTTGAACGTTAAAGCACATCATGCTATAAAATCAATTTAAATCAAATCAATAACATAAAAGTAAATAATAGAAAACTTATCTCTTCATGGATCATGTGTCTGCTGCTTTAATAATAATAATGTTAACTGTGCAATGTATATAAGTCATCAAATATAAATGTATACTTGGGTTTTGTTATCATCAAAACTTTATCAAATGATTTGATCCTCTAAAGGGACTTTGGACCGTCTAATGTTCAACAGTTTAGTGGTGAGTCTAATCTTATTCTCTATAAGGAATGGGAGACAAAAGTGAATCAAATTGTATTTTCTAAGTTTAGTGGTGAGTCTAATCTTATTGTCTATGAGGAATGGGAGAGAAAAGTGAATCAAATTGTATTTTCTTTTGATTTTAAAGATAGGGAGATTTTGAAACTTGTAGTCTTAGATTTTGAGGGTTGTGCTTTATTTTGTTGGAAAAAATATCAAAAGGATATGTTTTAAGGTAAAAAACCTTTAATTACTATTTGTCTTGATTTGAAAAATGCTTTAAGATAAATTTTATTCCTTCCACCTTAAAAAAATATTAATCCTCTAACTCAAAAGGCTAAGACAAAGTTCAAAAGGTGTATAAGAATTCTACAAAGAGATGGAAATGGTCACAACAAAGAGTGAGTTAGAGGAAAGTGTTGAAGCTAATACAACAAGGTTCTTGAATAGTCTCAATCAAGAAATTCAAGATGTGATGGAACTCCAATAACATAACACTTTAGAGGAAATTTTACACCAAGCAATGAAGGTGGATAGGACACTCAAGAGGCATCTTGGCTATCAAAAATATGTCTCTTGCAACTCTCTTAAGGATTGGAAAGAAGAAGGCAAGTAACTCCAAGGTAAGTATTATAAACATTCTTCTTCTTATTCAAAAGAGAATAAGAATCTTTCATCTTCTTCTTATTCAAAAGAGCATAAGAATCTTTCATCTTCTTATAAATATTTTAACCATTCCTTATCTTCTTTCTCTAAAATTCATGTCTCTTCTTCTTCACCTAAACTCAAATTTGAATAAAGAACAAGGTTTATCAATGTTTCAAATGTTAGGGATATGGACATAAAACTTTCAATTATCCAAATAAAAGGGTTATGGTGATGAAGAATGGAGAAATAGAATCCGATGGAGAGCTCCCTTGATGCTTTGCTTCCATGAGCTCCATGTGATGAAGTGGAGCCTTGGAGAAGCTTTTTCACTGATTGGAATGGAGAGGAAGCTCCTTGAATGATGCGGAATAAATGTATGATGTAGTGAATTTCATAAGTTAGGCTTGAGCAATGAAGAAGATCATGAAGCTTGCGGAAGAAGATTGCAAAGGAAATGGTGAACTAGGTGGAGTAGGATTCTTGGTAGAGGTTAGTCCAACTACCGAAGGTTTCTCTAAGTCTTTCTCAAGAAGAGAACTCAAAAAAGAGATTAACACAAGGGCAGAAAATTCTACAGCATTTCATTATGTGAATAAAGCTCATTTGTACATTGCCTACACGGTTATTTGTAGAAGGAAGGAGATGGAGAAGCTTGTAGGAGAAGCCCTCCAAACCTAGCTTATATGAGAGGCTTCTAATCCTAACTTTTATGACAAGCTTCTAACCTAGCTTTTATGATAAGCTTTTAACCCTAGCTTCTATGACAAGTTTGTCAAACCTAGATTGGACCCAAGGTTCTCACAAGGAGAGAGCTTCTCCCATACATTGAACACGCCAACATTATTTATGGGCCTCAACGCCCGACACTTACACTACATGGCCCGAAAATACAAGGCCCAAATCTATTCTACTTGACCCAAATACATGGCCCAAATTATTCTAAACTATTCTAAACAATTTATACAATTTAGAAGACTTCTCCTTTATGCTCTATTTTCTCGAAAGTGATTTCTTCAGATTTGCATTTGGGCTCGAGCAGCTGATTGAAAGCTCAAACAGGCTGAGATGGGCCCAATCTTCTGGAAAGCTCTTGATTCACCCTCTGTCTCTTTATCCTCTTTATTCTTTGATTAATATAGTTGGGGCGTATTCCATCATCCCCTCCCTCTTGAAAGGGATCTGTCCTCAGATCTTGCAATGTGTCAAGAACAAAAGCTTTATTATTATTATTTTATTCATGTTACCTTCTCAGGTCAAACACCATTCTGTAAAAATATGAAAATAGTAAAAAATGACATATATACAAAACATTTAAGAATGAGAGTAAAATTCTCAAGAAACAAACTCCCAAGGTCGAGGTACTCCTTACTAGATGATGGACAAAGATTTCTGGCCAATTCACTTTTTATTGTATTTTTCTTTGCTCACATGACGTTGCTTACTATTTTGATCTTCCTGTTTAATTACAAGCAACACATCACAAGGTTTTTCTATGAGTGAGGGTTTTGTGTCATTGTCTAACTCAGGCCTAAACACATATTTTTCTTTATACAATTCCTTACAAATATTTTTTGTGAAGGAGTAGTTTATTTCATTATTGAGTTCACCTCCATACAAGATTTCTTGTTAGTCACTTCCTCTAAATATTTGTCTAAAGAAGAGAAGTGTGTGCTTGTTTTAAAGCCAGCAGAGATTCCTCTTGCCTTTCTAGTTCTTTTTTCTCTCTCATTTTCCTTTCTATTTCTTTTTCAATCTTTCTATTTAATTTTTCATGCCTAAGCTCCATATCTTTAAGTTCTTGATATAGTTGAACTAGACATTTTTCTGTTTTTATTTGATTTTCTATTCTCTATTTTGTTTGTAATTGGTTTTATACAACTTGTGAAGGTGATAAAGAACTTATCACAAACTTATTTTTTTGATCAGTGAAAGTGATTTTATTAGTACGATCATGGTAAATTATGTTATGTTTAAATTGACATGGTTGTCCTAACAAAATATCGCAAGCTTCTAAGGGAACTAAATCACACAAAAATATTTTCAAAATAATGTCCATAGATATCTTGACTTTCACTTGTTGATTCACAATCAGACTTCTATCCTTTTGAATCCAAGAAAGTTTTATAAGGTTGTGGATGGACTTCTATATAGAGTTTCAACAATTTAACCAACTAGATACTACAGAAGTTGTAGCATGATCCACTATCCACAGTGAGAGAACAATTTTTGTTAAAATTTTGACAATTTGTTAGGAAAATATTCTCTTTTGGGTAGTACCTACCTAATTAGAACTTATCATCAAAAGAAGTTCTCTAGAGTAAGGGTAAGCATTCTCATAACTCTCACAATCAGAATCATCACTAGTTCTTTCCTCAGTTATTTCTTCCTTACTACTATACAAATCTTGGGCCTTCATTAATATAGTCCTCATGGAAGGACATTGTGATTTAACATGACCCATACACTTAAAGCATTTAATGTCACTAGTGCGGTTGGATGCCATGTTTTCATCTTTTTTCTTAAAGCTTTCTTGAACTATGGATTTAGAAGGGTTTTCTTTAGGTTTTTCTTTCACAAATTGTCCCTCCCTCTTAAGATCTTCCTTGGGATATGAGTTAGGGTAAGAACTTCTTCCTAGTTCTTTTACTCGAGATTTGTTGTTCAATTTTTATAAAAATTTGGACTAAGTAATGGAAATCCCTATAGGGAAGAAGTTCTACCTTATCTCTTATGTCAAGGCTTAAACTACTCATGATTCTAGCCACAGTCACAGTCATATCCTCTCTGATCCTTGCACTCATCATATACTGTTTCATCTTTTTCCTACTTCTCTACACTCATGTTTCATTGACTTATGGAGTTTTTTCCATTTATTCTCAATGGTAATCAGAAGGAATGTTTCTTCGCCTAAGAACACTCTTTAAATCATTCCAATATGCTATAGTTGGCTCCTAGTGTGGGCATCTATCTCTCACTAGGGCTAAGCACTAGTGGATAGCATGGCCTTGGAAGTTAAAGGTAGCCAAACGTACATTCCTCTCTTCACTTATGTGGTAACACTCAAAAAGTTTCTCTACCATTATGTGTCCACATCATCCTTCCCATGAAAAGTGAGGTAAATCTACCCTAACTTCTTTCGCTTTTCTTTCTTTTCTATGATGGATATGAGGGTCAGGATGGTAGTAATCTCCTACTCTCAAACTATTTTTCTCTTGTTTTTCATTTTCCTCCTTAGAATGAAAACTATTAGAAGAACTTGTTCTTGATTTTTGTTTATTATCCTTCTTCCTTAAGGTCTTTTGTTCCTCCTCCACAATGGCAAATTGTACCTCAGTGTTTATTTTCAAAGATCAAATTTCATTCAAAATTTTCCTCAAATCCAAAATATTTTCACTGGACTCAATGCCACTGTGGTGAAGATAATGTCTAGACATCTTAAGTCTCTTAAAATAGACTCTCATTATAAGAAAAATCAAGTTTAGCACACTAGGGGAGACTCTCAGGAAAGTGAGGTGCATCACTAGGATAACTTAAGTATCAAGACTTTCCTATCTAGAGCCTGACCCCAATGTAATCCACAGGTCTTTCTTGCAATGAGCTCTCTAAGTTACAAACGAAGGCGACTAACAATAATTAAGTAAAAATTGATTACAAAAGTAAATCTAGTCGTGTAGGATTTGGCAATATAAAAGTAAAAATTGTAGAGAATTTGAAATGACAGAATTTAACTAGCCGGCCCTAAAGCTAAAGTTCATTGGCACCAAGGACCTTTGAGTCACATTCATTGTCTAATGTTTATTACTAATTCACTAATTAATTGTGTTTGCAACTTACAACTCAAAGAAATACAATCAAATAATTTGCCAAAAACTAAATTCCTATAATATTCCTTCCAAGTGTTTGTGAAAATTCCTCACAAGTGTTTCACTCCAAATTATGTCAAATTTGTCACTCAAATTCCAGCAACATGTTCGCGTTTTTCTTTGTGAACTCTTTTACAAGTTTGATCTCAAATCAACCCTCAACACATTGGTTACCAACTCACTCCAAGTTTCCTTGTCCAGTGTTCTAGTTCACCATCAGGCCACAAAATAAAAATGATAAAGCACAATTTGAAAGAGCACAACTCAAATGGATTATCAAATGACAAACTCAAAGAATGGGAATGAAATGACAAGCAAGAAATTAAGGCATAAAACGAAAATACAACATACAAAAGGATCAACTAGGAATGGCTCTACAATAGATTTAAAACAAAAAATAGAATTTCCAGTTCTGGCAGTGGCATTTGATCGATTTATTGCAATCAATGTATAGCGTATTTCACCAGGAAATCTTTATCTCCGATTCTCAATAGATTACTGAAGTCCCACATACAGTTTTAGGTCAAAAGGATCATGGAATCGCTCCAGATAAATTCAGAACAAAGAATGTTTTGTATCACTTTTCACAATTCTGATGTCTGAAATTTATTAGTATCAATCCAAATCGAATTTAACCACCAAAATTTTATCATACACTCTCAACATGTTGAAATAGTTCCACACAAAATGTGAGCACAAAACGGTCACTAGATCAGATGCAGTAAATCATTTACAAAGAGCAAAAGTCACTTCTGTCAGAAATTTTCAATCACTAGCATTCAGGCTTTTAACATTTATCATTTGTTTTCTATTTTGATTTAGAACGCACTTTTTTAACAGTACTTCATATACATCTTGATGTAGTAGTACACAAAATTTAAAGTCAAAATACACAGTAATTCAGCTCCAGTAAATTTTCCAAAATCCAGTGAACTTTCCACAAATGGTTTATGTACAATGAATAGAAAGCTAAGGAATTCAAGTAATTTGAACAAAACAACAAGATATTGGAATTGTAGACTCTTCAAAACTCGCTAATGATCTAATAGCAATTATTGGAACTCAAGAATGAAAAAATTAAAAGCACACAAAGGAACAACTTCTACTAGACTTTTTGTCAAACACTTAATGTTCAGGAATTTTTTTTTCACTCACACAATTGATCAAAGACCTAAACTACTAACACATGCTTATGGAATTGATGACACTATAGAATTACACATGACTTGACAACATGTATACAGATTATAAAACAAAGTTAAGCATGAAACAGCAGTACAAACCGATTAAAACATGAATGAAGACTGAAATAACATACAAAGCTTGTGGCACACCCTAGATCGCCCAAACCATATGAATTTTGGACGGTTCAAGTAGATTGAAGATGTTTGAACCGATTAATCTCAAGCAAACTCACAAATGAACAGTAGAAATACTCAAGACAATTAAAAATAGCAGTACACAACACGAAACTACTAAAAAATAGTGAATGATTGAATAAATTATCTCTTGAAGACTATAGATCTGATACCAAATGATGGAGAACACCTTTGAAGCTTTGCTTCCATGAGCTCCATGTCATGAAGAGGATCCTTAGAGAAGCTTTTGCATAGATTGGAATGGAGAGGAAGTTGCTTGAATGATGCAGAATCATTATATGATATAGTAAATTTCATGACCTAGGTGAGAGCAATGAAGATGATGATGAAGCTTTCGGAAGAAGATTGCAAAGGAAATGGTGAACTAGGTGGAGTAGGATTCTTAGTAGAGGTTAGGCCAACTACCAAGGGTTTATCTAAGTCTTTCTCAACAAGATAATTTAAAGAAGAGCTTAACACAAGTGCTGAAAATTCTGAATCATTTCATTATGTGAATCAAGCTAATTTGTACATTGCCTACACACTTATGTATAAAAGGAATGATAGAAGGAAGCAACTTGATACTTTGCCTCTTGCAACTCTATGTGTTCATGTAGGGCATGGATAAAGCTTTGCACCAAACCAATTGTGGAGAAGAGGCTCCTCTCCAATGCAGAAGCAAGAAACAAAAAAGAAACCCGTGGAGGTGATGGAGTATGGAAGAAGCTTGCGGTGGAATCTTCAAGGCAATGATGAACTAGTGGATGAAGATGTTCTTGCAGGAGGTTGGGTCAACCACCTAGAGTTCTTCAAGGCTTTCTTGGCGAAGAAAACTCATAGAAAGGCTTGAAAAATGGGCTGAAAAATGTGCAACATTTCATTACACAATTTACAACACTATGCATTCCTATTTATAGAGTGAATTCCTACTATAGCTTTTAGAGCAAGCTCTCTAACCCCAGCTTCTATGACAAGCTTCTCAATCCTAGGTTACACTCCAAGACTCTCACAAGGTGATGACATGTGGCACAAGGAGAATGCTTCTCCCATGCCCTAACTTGGATTGCCAACATTATTTATGGGCTCGAAAGCCCAACATCTTTCACTACATGGCCCAAAATACAAGGTCCAAATATATTCTACTTGGCCGAAATACAAGGCCCAAATTATTCTAAATTATTTATACAATTTAGAGGATTTCTCCTCAATGCTCCATGTTCTCCAAAGTGATCTCTCCACCATTGCATTCAAGCCTGATCAACTGGTTGAAAACCCAAATGGGACCAATTTTTTAGAAAGCTCTTGATCTACCCTTTGGCTTTTTAGCTCTTTATTCTTTGACTAAGGTGGTTGGGGCGTATTCCTTCATTCCCTCCCTCTTGAAAGTGATATGTTCTTAGATATTGCAATGTCTTACGAACAACAACCTTATTATTGTTGATTTATTCACGATTCCCTCCAGAATCAAAAACCATCCTATAAAAATATGAAAATAGTAAAACGTAAGGTTTTTTCTCATAACATTTAAAAATGAAAGTAAAAAGAACTTTTCTTCCCAGGTTAATGTACCCTTTACATGATGGTAAACATGATCTGAAGGATACTTCTATTTTTAGTTTTTGTATGTTTTTCTACCCTATGAGTTTGCTAATATTTTGATCTTCCTATTTAATTTCAAGCAACTCACAAGGTTTTTCTATGAGCGAGGATTTTGTGCCAATATCTAGCTTAGCCTTAGACAAAGATTGTTCTGCAAACATATCCTCACTAGATTTTTCTATGGAAGAGGAGTTTGTGTCAATGTCCCTAGAAAAAGGTTTCCCTTCAACTAACTCCTCACAAGATTTTTTGTGGAAGAGGAGTCAACATCTGATTTAGCTCCAGACAAAGGTTCACTCAACTTCTCACAAGATGGTTTTAAAGGAGAGCATTTTATGTCAATTTCTTGTTAAGCTCGAGACAAACATTTGTCTTGCCTTTCTTGTTCTTCCATCTCTCTTCTTTCTTTTCTCTCTTTATCCTTCTAAATCTTTCTATTTAATTTTTTCCTTTAAGATCTATCCTTTTAAGTTCATGATCTAAATGAGCTAGACATTTTCTTGTCTTTCTATTGTTTTTATCTTTTCCTTCTTAACTTCTTTCTTTTTCAAATATGAAGGCGGGACAAATTTTCTTCTCATACGTGCCTTTAACTCACTCCAATTCAAAATTTCTAATTTGGTAACATCATTTTGTCTTTGTCTCCACCAAGACGTGGCATATTCTTGAAAGCTTGAAGTAACCATGGATAATCTTCTATATTTATCTACTTGGTGACATTCAAAAAGTTTCTCAACCTTCATTTCCCATCCTAAATATTCCTCAACATTTTTATGTCCATAGAAATAGGAGGTTTATCTCAAAAATTTTAGAATGGAAATGACTTATATGACTATATGTAGGGAATGGTTTATAGCAAGAATCAATACACATCCATTCTTCTCTTAATCCTTAGAATTCGTCCATTTTGATGTACTTGATCTACTTGGTTTTGATTTTCATTTTATATCATTCTTCCTCAAGGTCTTTAGTTCATCCTCCACAATGGCAAATTGTACCTTAGTGTTTATTTTCAAAGACTTTATTCAAAAATTTTCTCAAATCTTAAGCATTTTCACTGGACTCATTGCCACTGTGGTGAAGAGAATGTTTAGAACACCAAGGGGTCTCCGAACTAATTACCACCGGACTCATTTTCACCGGACAAATTTTGTGAAGTAATTTGTCATTGTAAGACAAAAAAATTTAGCACACCAAGGGGTCTCCCAGGAAACTCTCAATACATTGGAGATCAACTCAACCCTAGTTCCCTCATCAATTTTCCAATTCACCAAGAGGCCACAAAAATAGAAAGCAATAAAGCACAATTTGAAAGGCACAACTCAAATGGATTATTAAATGACAAACTCAAAGAATTCAAATAAAAGTGACAAGAAAGAAACTAAGGCACAAAAATGGAGGCACAACACACAAAAAAATTCAGTAGGAATGGCTCTAGAATAAATTTAGAAACAGAAAATAAAACTAGAGTTTTCTAGTTCTCGCAGCAGTGTATCATTGATTTGTTGTGACCAATGTACAACGTAATTGCTCACTAAATTTTTACGACTAATCCTCAACACATTAACAAATTTCCATACAAAATTTCACGTCAAACTGATCACATAATCGTTCTCGATAAACACTTAACAGTAAGCGTTTTTAGACCTAGTGTAACAATTCTGATGCTATGCCAAAATTTATTGCCAAAAAACCACAGCGAATTAGGTCACCAAATTTTAACCATACACTCTTAACATGGTAAGCTACTGTCACACTAAATGTGGGCTCAATATGATCACTAGATTAATTGTAGTAAATCAATTACAAAGGCCAAAAGTAATTTCTGCTAGCACCTTCTCGTTAACTAGCATTCGGCTTTTGAGCATTTATTATTTTTTTGCTACTTTGATTTAGAATACACCTTTTTAACAGTGATTCATATACATCTTTATTCAGTCTTGCACAACATTTTACTTCCAAATATGCAATATTTCAGCTCCAATAAATTTTCCAATATCCAGTGATATTTTTATCAAACAGATTTTGTGCAAGAAAAGAAACCAAAGGAATCCAATGAATGGGAACGAAACAACAAGACATTTAGGAATTGTAGACACTTAAGAACTTACTAATTATCTAATTGCAAGTATTGAAACTCAAGAATAAAAATGAAAAAGCACACAAAGGCAAACTTGTTTTAGACTTTTTATCAAACACTTGATGTTCAGCAGTTTTCTTTCACACAATTTATCAAACACCGAAACTACTAGCACAAACCTATGGAATTTATGACATTATGGAGTTACCCATGACTTGACAACATGTATATAGATTATAAAAGCAAAGCTAAGCAACAATACAGTATATTAAACCGAATAAAAAGTTGAAACAAGACTCAAAACCATAAAAGCTTGTGGCACACATCATAGAACACCTAAACACTTTATTCTTGGATGGTTCAAGGAGATTGAAGTTATTTGAACCGTTTGAACTCAAGAACACAACATTTAATCCGTTCAAAACACTCAATGTTAGCACCAATGCTAAGCATGTGATTTGATGAAGTCAATAAAGACCATAGCTTGTTGAAGTTCTGATGGATTGAATCTGGACTATGTTAGATCAATGCCTAGCATGTGAGTTGATCAAGACTACTTCATGAAGAATCTGTTGGAACCAACCTAGACCAGAATTGTTCAAGTGGATGATGTTGAGCCAACATGAAGATGGTTGGGTGATTCGGTCTTAGGTCCTTAGTTGGGTTTCTGTGTTGATGTTGGCTTGGTTTTTAATCATTAGTTGCATGGTTCATCATTCTTGAGGTGCTAAGAGATTCACAAATATTAAAATTATTTTTATTAAATTGGTTTTAAGAAAAATAGCCTAAACTGATTTTTGTTGAAAATCTTTTTCAATCAATTGAATACTTGAAACAATCGATTGAATTGTGACAGTTATTTCTGTTACAAGTGGAATCTTTGACTGCGTCTTCTAACGGTCAATTCAATCGATTGAATGGTTTATTCAATTAATTGAAACTGTGACAGCTAAGCTGTTTCAAAACTAATTTGGCTATATAAAGGAATTGGCACTATCATTTTAGATAACTAAGATTTTCGAAAAGCATTCTTTGAGATATTCTAAAGTGAGAAATAGCACCCAGTTTGTGTGAACATCTTTGACAAAGCTTTTCAAACAATAACCTCCAAGAACGTGAATCTTGTAGCATCCTTGAGTGAGGTTCTTGCGACTTTGGTTCTGGACCAAAGCTAAGTCTTCTACACCTGATCTTCAATCATTGTAATTTGTTCTGTGTAGAAGTACTATGTGATCAATTCTTGATCTTACTGTTATTGTAATCTGTTTACTATTTGCAATTACTAGGTTTGTAATTGAGTTGGTGCAATGTGTTTCTGCACTGGTCTCACATCTACTGAGGGGTTCAGTAGAGTGTAAGTGCTGCAGGAGTAGTGTTTGCTTACGGGTTGCAAGTGTTTTGGTGCAGTGGGTTTCTGCACTAGTTTCACACTAGTTGAGGGGTTCAGTGAGGTGTGAGTGCTGTCGGGAGCTGTATGTACTGCGGGGAGCAGTGATAACTTGCTTGGAGCAATGGTTGTAAACTGATCTTGTGATCTTTTTAGTGGAAATCTTTGCTAGTTTGCAAAGGACTGGACGTAGCCCTTGAGAAAGGATGAACCAGGATAAATGTGTGTTCTTGATTTCCTCTTCTCTCTTTTTGATCATTTTATTATCTGCTTGCATTTGCCTAATAAACTAATCACTGAATCTTGCTACTCACCAAGAATTTATGGGTGCATGTTTGTGTTCTGAATCTGTTTACATATATCTGAAACAACTGTGCTTCTGGGTTATTTCTAATCTACTGGACTGTGGTTAATCATCTTGATTCTGGATTAACATATCTCTATACTGAAAACTATTTTTTGGATTTATCTCTAACAATTTCCGCTGTGCATAATTGGTTGTTTACTAGACAGTCCAGAATTACACGAGTTGATTGATTGAATTAAGAATTTTCATTCTCTATTTCAAGAACATTTCATATTTGCGAAAAGATTTTGAAAGTT
>Ga0099824_1007848_pt1 | contig 13913 bp, 9 predicted proteins | sample SiratrowhiteBW_FD_76837 | JGI IMG/M metagenome (GOLD analysis project Ga0099824, IMG submission 76837) | Root nodule microbial communities of legume samples collected from California, USA - Siratro white BW | ecosystem: Host-associated > Plants > Roots > Nodule | place: USA: California... | reverse complement strand
TATATTTGTTTTTGATATATACACTTATCTTTTTTTTTTTTTTTATAAAAAAACTCTCTATATAAATATACATAAAAATATATATATATATATATATATATATATATATATATATATATATATATATATATATATCCTTGTGTTTTTTAATCATAATCATCTAAAGTCAATTATCATTAACTATTATGTTCCTTTTTAGTACTGAAATCAAGTGCAGGGCCAACTTTTTTTTCTTTCTTTTAGGTCAACTTTATTATAGAAAGAGAATTTTAGTGTTTCTGTTCTCCCTGTTAAAGTATTAGTTCTAATCAATGTTTGTGTTTTTAACTTCTTAAAAACATTTATACCAATTACATGTAAAGGTTAATTCAAAGTTAAGTGGCCTTAACCAATTTTGTGATTAAAAGAAATGATACAGCATTGCTTATATTTCTTTTTTAAATCGGCAATAAAGATTAAACATTGAATAGGAAAAATAAGGTTTCCAACCTGTTACATCAATCAAAAGATACTCAGTATTGTTATACCCAAAATATAAACAAAACATTGTTTTACAAATATTGTTCTTTCAATAAACTAATGAAAAAAATATTTTAAATAGTAATATGAGATATATGCAATGAAGTTAACCACTCATTTAATTAAAGTCAGCATCAGTGTTGCATATCTTTTATATATAAGAAGTATTTATAGCATAAAGGTGGAGATATTTTTCATTTTATAATTTAGTTTTGTAAAGATAAATTAAATTTAAATTTAATATTTGATATAAAATCAAAATCTATTATAATAAAATTGGTTAAATTTATTGTTACTTACTACTGTCTTACTACTCATAAATATCTTAATAAGTTTTATTAAATTGACTGTGTCACTCACTTACCAAAAAACCTTCATAAAATTTCATATCAAATATAAATAAAATTAATTAGATCAGCTTCAAACTGTTTTTCAGAGTTACTATACTTAAATCAGTTCTTAATAATTAGAGTGTGTAAAGTGTTAAATTATGTATTTTATTATAAGAACTCGTTTAACAATTAATTCTCTTGCAACAATTAGAAACCAGTCTTAATCAGTTTTTCTCCAAAGTTATAATATATTTGGTACAGATAGAAATGATATATGAAAGATGATGAAGTACCTGCGACTCATTAATGGTTCCAGTAAGTGCTGTATGAGTATATCTCTCGTAACGTTCCAACACGTCTTCCATGCTGTTACATAAGTCAAAATTAAAGAAAAAAAATTATAAAACAAATATAAAGTCTTCAAAACTTGTGATTTTTTTTTTCTTTGAAGTACTCTAAATATCAATAAAACTACGCACGTTCAACAAAAGTTACATCAAACAGGAATGCAATTAAAAAAAAATAGTTAATAAGTTAACCAATCTACGTTGAACTGAACATAGCAGACCAAAGAGATAACTTTATCTATTAAAAAGTTGAGATAAAAAAATTCCTCTTCAATAGGCATGAAAAGTGGAGGAGATAATGAGGTGTTAGTTTCCTTAGTAAATAGAAAATTTCTATCATGAATAGTTATATTAGTAATTAGTTTATTAAAAGGTTTAATTTTTGGGGTTAAATTTAATCTTTTAAATTTAGTATAGTTTTTTCATATTTTATTTTTTTATTTCTCCTATCTTCTATTCACTTAAACAAATTAATAAAGACAAATGTCACCACTTTGTTAATCATAAAGGTCTGAAGTTTCCTTGTTGAAAGTTTGGAACTTTTAGCATAACCATTATACCTAAGTTTAGCTAATTGGACCTCCACTGGGCAACACTACAAGCTTGTTTGGACATAAACAATTTTTGTTAAGAGATTTTTTTTTATCAGATGATATATTATGTTGAAATTTTATTAATTTTTTAAAACAAAAATGAAAGTAGATATAAAAGGATAAAAAGAGTCATAAGACAAAAAATACTTCTTTACTGTAATAATTTACAATTTTATTATAATAGTACACATAATAAATACTCTTTTGAATTTGAGTTCTTTTATTGTTACTCACAACCTAATTAGGTAAGAAAAAATGTTGTTCAACAATCATTGGTGCATTTACAAACAGCGGTAGAATAACAATCCTTAGGATTATTAAAAATATGTATTGCTAAATGTACTTATTAAATGCACAACAATTAGGAAGACTGACATAAAGAAACCTGTAAGAACATTTTAGTAAAAAAAAATCATTCAATAGTGTATTATTTTTCTTAGTACGTATATCAAAGAAAATCTTAAAGAATAGATAAAATAACATAAAGAGGGTAGAATTTTGCACATTTTCAAACACAGAAGGGTGACATCGACCTAAGCACTTGAGGATTCTCATAGTATTTGGTAAACTTTAGTTTGAGTTTGCACCTACACAACTCCTAATTGTCAGACTGCACGGAAAACCATGCATGGCATACACTATTGCATGTTCAACGAACTAGTCCTGTAGATCAGTCTATACAATGTAGCTACCACCTCTAAAGATTCTAAAGATTAGGTTTATTGGAAATTTTCTCTCTTTCTTTCCTTTTGAATTAAATTGAGGTATTTCTACACCTCTACACAAAACAAACTAATCCCTAATTGAGATAGTTATATCTAATTCTATTAAAACTAATTCATGATAAAACTTGAATCAGTGGATTAAAAAAAATGCCAAATTGCAAAATCCGAGACTGTTGAATCCTGAGAATCAAAACATGAAGCAAAGAGACTATGATGTGGCTTAGAGGGCTAGTTGTTTAAGGGGAATACAATGTTGTAATATTTGAACTAAGAAAATAAGTAATAATTAGAGCCTAAGTTGGAGAGTTCTACCTTGTAGAGTAGTTGGGTTTTGCAATAGGAAAAGCCGAAACTATGGTTTATGTCATACAAGGTCATCCTTACCAAGAACCAGGATATAAGTACCCTAATAGACTTGAAGCATTCATTATGAAATAGTAATTAATAAGCATGATTTGGCATTCGAAAGTTGTTTCATATGTGAGACATGTATGGTTGAGATAGATATATTTGTCACTATTGATTGCATTTGTTCTTACCGTTATTCTTCTATTGCTAACGTGACCTTGTCATGGACTTGTGGACCAACTTGTCATGTCTACTTCTACTCTCTTAGATTCATCTCTATTTCAAGTCCCCTATAACCCTATTCCCATTCATGATTACTTTTGTTTCATCAAATATATCCCACCAATTTTTTCTTTTGTTTTCTCTTTGCGTTTTGTTGCCTATACTCAAGACTAGGTAAAACATCTTTTTTCATCAAGAATGATCTCTGATTATGATTGACGAGATTGTTGATGCACAGTATTATAGAACTTGGGGATCTGTTTCTTTGGCTTCAGGCTATGTAGAAAAGCCTATATCATCATCAAGATCAGACCAACCAATAATATAGAATGGTATAAAGACCCGTCTTGTGGCATAAAGTGTGTCAATGGATCATCAAGGAACTACTTGGCACAAAAACATGAATCCATCTCAACATTCGAGGTGGAGTTGGTGGAGAGTCACATACACATACATGACTTGAAGAAGGTCTTAGAGAAGCCTTGGAGTTTCACACATCCATTTACATGTATAGCTATAAGGATATATAGATTGAAAGGATGAGGAGGCAAAGGTGAATGAAAGTACTTTGTTTTTCAAACTATAATACTCAATGGCTAGTGATTACGTTATTGACCACAAGTTCAAACATCATCTAGTGTATCAACCGACATCGTGGCATTTTTGCACTTAGAAGTCGGAATTGGACAGTCAAATATGATTTACCTTTTTAGAAGGAAGAGTTACAAGAAGTTCACAAGATCAAGATATATTTTACATTCATTGCTAAGGGTACTCCTCATTTTTGTATGTAACTTAAATTTCTGTGTTTGGTTTGACGGTGTAAAATGATCATTTTGTAGCCTTATCCATTCATTCATAACCACTTAACAAAGTTGTCATATCTACACATGACATTGTTGATATTCTATGTATGCAGAAGGTCAATTCATAAGCAAGGTTTTGAGCACTCTCAAATACTCATCTACTAGGGTTGTTCATATCCAATATAACTACCGTTGAACTTTCTTAAGGAAACAAACACGATTGATTCTAATCCTTGCAACGACATGGATTCCAGTGCCAAGTTACTCCCAAGTAAGGGGACGGCATGGAGAGTTTCAAGATAGAATCTTAAGAACAAGGTGAGATGATCACCAAATCCCTCATAGTCTCAAGTTGTTGTACCAAACTTACCATATACGATTTCTAAACTTAGCATATATGATTTGCATGCTCAACCTCAGGGAAATGTTTAATGTAACACATAGATGTCTGCATAATTTCTTAAATTTATTATATATAATTAAGATTTTGTCAGCATTTATTGCTTAACAGTACTTTACCTCTTGAAGAAGCGTATTGGACACGCAATTAATAATAAACATTTTTTTAATTTTAAGTATATCATAAATAAAATTATCGTGTAATAACTATTCATAAATTATTGAAGTCGATGAGGGGGCAAGATATTTTAAAAATAGTTTTATCTTCTCAACATTATATTTTATTCTAATCTGACAGCCAAATATGATTTATCTTTTAGAACTCTTAGATTAAAAGAAAATAATAAAAATAAAAATAATAAGTAACTTTATTCTTAAAAATAATTTAATCATTCCTCACTAAGGTCAAAATTACAAAATTTAAGTTTAACATATTTACATCTACATGTAAAGTTGAGTTTGTTTGCAATTTAGCAAACAAACTTAAGAAATTTAAAATATTCAACGAATCACGAATAAACAAATCATATATACACCTGTACCTCCACAGAAGCAATATAAATAGATATATTTTCATCTTTTTACTGTGCAAATAGTGCATAGTAGGTATTAATAATGACAAAATAATCAAGTGTGTACGGGAAAAATATTTTAGTGTATATTTATAGAAAGTGGAAATGATTAGACATGGAACAGATAACGCAATAAACCTTTATTAGAATATCCTACCCCTCAAGAATTAAAATAAACACATTTAAGACAATTTGTGCAAATGGTATTACTTTGGAATAATCTAATATCTGCATCTAATATTATAGAACCGCAAAAGCTTGCATAACCATTTCATCAGTGTTTTGTTTTCGGACTAGAGAGGTAGGGTAAAGCAATCTGTTGTTTTCTGTTTGTTGTAGTATTTAAAGGATGAAATGATAAATAGGATACTTTTATATATTTCGTGTACTTATAGAAAAAAAATCGCAAACTTCAAATTCCCTACAATGTAATTATTGAACTTTCTGGTAGGGTTCATTGCATCTCTCTTATCACTATCTTTCAAACATATAGAAACAATATATGCACCAATAGATCCTGGAGTATTCTTCTGTATTTCCATAACTTCTTTGTCATATTGTTTATATATACAAACTTATATTTTCCGCCACCATCATGATGACCCTAAACCCTAGTTCACCATATTTATAGTATACAACAACACACAGATTTTTACAATTTTAAGTTCTTACCAAATCTTCCACAGTTGTTTTGAATGCATGTTCTTTATTAGCCAGTTGTAAACGCTGGATAAAAGTATTCATGAATGCATTAATAGTTTATGGGAAATAAAAAAATTATTCAATTCATTTCACAATATGCATATACGATCAGTTGTTATGAAATGTGGCAAATCTTACTTTCGTATTATAAATAAGAGATTCTAATGGTGATTCATCTCAATATGAAAGACAGATTTCTTTCATTAGGTTGAACCTATTTTTACTTACAAACGAGTTATATCAATAAAAGACTGTAATCTAAAAATGGTACTCTCTTTCTTACTTATAACATTTCAGAGAATTGTTTACCTTTTTTTATAAGACTCCTTACTAATTGAATAATACATTATTTTTCCTCTAAAATACTCTTAGTCAGTACAAAAAAAATTCCCTCTCTGATTTGAAAATATAAATACTTTAGATATTAAACTCTTTCTCAAAATACTTTAATTTTAAACATATAAAAATAATTTTGAATCAAGAAATAAATTACTTACAAAATTTTTATTTTTTCCATTAATTTAACTAGTTTTTTTAAAAGGATATGACTTAGTTAAAAGAATATAGGGATTGACGAAGTAATAATTATTTCTATTAAATGTTTTGGCAAAACTATATTTGTGTTTTTAAAATAGTAAGTGTAGTGTTGTCAAAACAGTAAAACTTCCGGTTTGGCTAAGATTTTGCCTTTTTTAACGAAACCAGAAATCCAGTCTTCAGAAGCTTTTTCAGTTAGTATGTGACTACTTTTGCAAAATCCTAAAACAAAAGATACCGTTTTGCGTCACCTATTGGATTATAAACAGTCATTGGTTAAAGCGTCATCTGTTGGATCATAAATAGTCATTGCTTTGAGATGTTGTTCGGACAATGGTTTGCACACACTTCAATACATTCAAACTGCGACTCGTGTCTTTGGATACTTTTAGTTAATCATTTTTTGTTTAACACTGCATTTACAAAAATTGTTTCTCTCTGTAGTACTCTTCAACAAACAACTGCTAAGGTTACCACAAAAACTATAAACAAACATGCACTGTGGTGTGGCTTCTCATTACCCAGTGGATCAAAGAAGCCGCGTTACTAGGATCTGGTAGAGCAGAAACTCTCTTCGAAGGTGACACAAATATCAAGGGTGATATATTAATTACTTTTAGGTATAGGTTTCATCGTATAATTTGACATGATATTTATAGTATACATATCTACATACATATACCTATAAATAACAAAGAAACCACACGCTGACGCAGACATAAAACTCTTGTATATGCCTATATATATTCTATAAAAACATTTAAAGAAACTAAGCAATAAAGAAATCTTCCATTTAGAGTTCATGACTTGTGAGATAACTACATATATGTAAAGAGAAAAAAGGGTAGCGAAATATATGTCACAGATCGAAACTAAACTTAAAAAGCAACTTGACGTTGAAAGTGTATATAATATTATTGAATACCACTATTATATTAGCACTGTGCTATAGAGAAGGGTAAGGTCAAACAAAAAGATAAAGATAACAATAACCAAAATCAGATAGAACAAGCAGACAGAGAAAACACACATGAAACATCCACGTTTAAATAATTGAGAGCGCAAAATTAGATGTTTGCAAAACGAAGCTTGTGATGTGTAGAACAGAAACAAAAAGGTGGATCGAAAACAAGAAAAAGAGTAAAGAATGGGATATAAAATCGGAAAAGAGAAAAAGAAAGTGAAGGGTTGAATGAATGAGTATAGGAACCTGCGTTCAGAGGAATACTCAAAAAGTTTGCCTTTGGTAGAGAACATAATCAAGGCGACTTGAGCATCACAAAGCACAGAGATTTCATGAGCTTTCTTGAGAAGTCCCGTTCTCCTCTTGGAAAACGTCACTTGCTGGCTGGTTTTGTTCTCGATCCGCTTCAGCTGAACCCTACCCCTTCCCATCACTATGGTAATTCAAAACCACAGTAAGAATTATTAGCTGAAAAGGAGAAACAGAAGAGAAGGGTGAAGTAAGTAAGTAAGTAAGAGAGAAAGGAATGATATATATAATAAAGAGGGTCGGTTGGTTGAGTTTGTTTGGACAAAGAAAGAAACCCTAGAGAGTGAGAGTGGTATTTCACCTGAAGAAACGGAGGCTGAGAAAGAGAAAGAGAAAGAGAAAAAGAAGACGAAAGGAAAAAGAAACGGAGGGTGTCTAATTATAGAATAGCATGGGCATTGGGAAATTATAAATTGTGTTTGGGAAAAAAAGAGAGGGAATAGAATAAAATTGGGAAAGGAATGGAAGGGAGGTACGATGCGTTGTCGAGTTGTGATTGGAGGAAGGGTTAGGGTACGATGCGTTGTCGAGATGGAATTGAAGAGGAGTGAAGTGTCGTGTTGACAGGGCGTAACGTTGGAGACAGGCCGTACGAGGATGTGGGTCCCACGGATAAGAGGGTAACCGGAATTGGGTTTGTTTTGTTGTGTTTATGGCACTCAGCCTTTGCTTCTCATTGGTTGACGGCGCCCCCTCCTCCACACTTCTCCTTGTGTTTTTTTTTTCTCTACTACACAATATTCAAAGGAAAAACAAAACAGACCCTACTCTACCCTATCCACTAATCAACTCACACCGTTTTCTTAGGGATTCAATTTGTATCCAAGTATGATATATTTTTCTTTAAAATAATTACTTCATGTGTGGAGAGAAATTACTGGGGAGGGTTTTCCAAAATTTGATGTAGTTTATTTTAAGTTTTCGGATATTATATTGGGAAAATTGATGATAATTTAATTTTTATTTTCCTTTAAACTTAATCTATTCAATGGTTGGGGTCAGAGTTTGAAAGTGAGAGATATTTTCTTTCAATGATTATTATTTACTATTTATATGAGCTTTCACCATATAACAAAAAATTATAAGCCTTCAAAGAGTTTAAATATTGATTATTCTAATGCTTAGTGAGATTAAGAAGATAGTTAGTAGTTTGAGGACAATTAATGGTATAAATTTAATAACTTTTATAAAAATAAAACATTGTAAGTAGATTGCTCATCATACTTTTTATATCAAAATGGATGAAGTTGTTCAAATAATAAACATAACTCTGTTGAAGATGACAACAGTAATTTGTCACATTCTGTTTTGGATGAAGTTAAAACATAAACTATTTTATATAAAATCATTTTTATTTATAATTGTTATAGCAAGGAGTATGGAGACTTTAAAGTCAAAGCATTAAATGTCGGCTGACTTTCTTTTTCATTGTTTTTTTTCAACATTTATTCATTATGTTTAATTTTATTATTTATATGTTTAGTTAATTAACATGGTTTAGATGCCTCAAGGATATTAATGTGACTCTACTTTTAAATGGACTTAAGTATCTTATACCACTATTTTTTAACTCCACAACTTATTAGGAACGTTCTTGAGATTGTGCTGAGCCTACATCATAACACTACATAACTCCCAACATCAAACTTTTTATTGTCATATATGTGGAAAACTTTTTCCTCATAATTACCAGTGAGAAACTTTAAATGTTTAGTTTATGTGAGAAACTTTATCACAATATACATAATGTTTGAATAAATTGTGAACTTTCATCCTTATATTGAAGTATTCATTTAACAAGATTCATAATTCATCTGTCTCGAGTTTTCATAATTCATTTGGTGAGATTTCATAATAATATTCAAATATTCATTTGGCGGACTTTCATATTTGGAGAATTTTTATAATTTATCTTATGAGTTTCATAGTTCATTTATGACTTTTTATAGTAATCTTTAAATATTCATTTTACGAATTTTCATTTAAAATCTTCAAATATTCATTTTTCGAGCTTTTGATAATTCATTTGACATAATAATCTTCAAATATTTATTTGGCAAACTTTCATAATATTATGATGAGCTTTCATTGTAATCTTTAAATAGTTTTATACTTCAAGTGTAAGTGTAATCTTTAGAAACTTCAAATGTCTGACCCATGTGATGAGTCATTGTTGCAATTTATAAACATAAATACATATTACATTGAAATGACAAGTTTTTATTACGTTTTTTTTTTCTTTCATTTTTTTCTACACTTCTCTTCCATCATTGTCATCATTTATTGTAAAGTTTGGAGTATTGTTCTTCTTATTGGTGGCATTTTTTTAAAACAGCTAATGATTAATTTATCTGTCCTATGATATATGTCAAAATAGTCTAGTCAAGAAATATGAAAAATTTAAATCATTTAGTAACGTAAGTTAGAACATTGAATGTTAATTCTTCTTCTTGTCAATGTCTCTTTTAATATAATATTTGTTAATTTCTTCTTGTTTATTATGATTTGTTTGTGTAAGGTCTTGTTTAGTTATTGTTACTTTATTAAATATAAAAATATTAGCTAATAAAAGTAAGATAAAAAGATATATTTAAATTAATATAATTATATTTTTATATGTAATTCTATTATGTAATGTATTTATTATTTAATATAAAGAAGGAAATTATATTTGTTATTTTAACATTTTCATTTAATATTTTTTAAAACATTACAAATAATTATATGTAATTTTTTTATTTTCTGGTAATTATAATGTTGGACGGAAAGCCAGGTAGTTATTTGTACCTTTTCACGAGTTAAAGTAACATCTTTTTCATAGTTATATTTAAATTTTTTAATCATGATTCCTCCTATCACGGGTGTTTCTTTTCATATCATTTAATTACACAATTTTACTCTTTTTGGTAGTAGTAAATGATTAGCTTTTATATGTATAGAAGTTAGTTACGATACAATTTGATATTATAAATTTTCAAGGTAAAGTTATGTAGAAATTTACTTTTTTAATGTCTATATGATTTATTAGTTTTTTTTTTTTTGCATATTTTTTTATTCATACACATGTCTTCCTTCTTTATTTATGTTTTCTATAGTGACTTCCAAACTATACCACTGATTGAATGGGGTGTGTTGTTACATCGTAATTCATTTTGTGTTCTTTGAACTATTAATTAAACAAATTTTTTTTTATCATCATCCAATTTTATACTAATAGCTTTCAGTGTTGACTTTGGACATTTGAGTAGGATCAGATTAATTAAGTGAAGTAATCCATGCCATTTTAAAATTTTAATCATAAAAGAAGTTTTCTTCTATCCACTACAATCTAGTGAGCAATAAAAGAAGTAAAATAAAAAATAAAAAAACCTATCCTCAAAGACTGCAATGGAAGAAGCAACTCTGATGCCATGATTGTGAATTTGTCATCATGCATACGTCTTTTCATTCATCACCATTGCACACAATCTATCTGCCTTTTGTGTAATATAAACCATTCCTAGTCAACTTATATGAATTATTTTCTTTCATCTTAAATCTATAAAAAATAAACCAATTTATGTCAATTTAAAAATTTAGTTATATTAATTTTATTTTTAAAACATCAATTATAAAAGTTATCTTAAAGAGAAATACACAACATTCTTTAGATACAACTAATATTTTCTTTATGATAATGTCTTGAACATTTTTAAATATGTTCCACTTAATCTTATTAAAATAAAAAATGAGCTTACTTCTACAGATACATTTTTTAAGGTGTTAAAATTGACCCTTGATGTATTATTTGAACTTTATTATTATAATAATAATGTATTTAAAAGTTATTTTGAGTGTAGATCTTTATATTATTATATTATTAATGGTATAGAAAATAACAGGTGTTAGAATATATTTATTATATATATATATATATATATTAGTTTAATTCAGTTCATATTTTAATATGGATAGTGCTTTTTAGGTTTGACCATATCTTATGTGATACATAATTTTAACTTATTTAAAAAATAAATAAAAAATTAAAACTAAAATATATAACTTTAGAATTTAAGTTATGTTAATAAGACTAATTTCATTTTTTTATTACAATGATTTGATGTATAAGTTATAATAAATCTATACGTTTTTAAAAAATAATTTTATTTTTATTTCTTAAAAAACATAACTGTCATTTTATACAACAAACTAACCATAAACTTATTTGCTGATTTGGTTCAAGTCCATTTAGGTTGCACACCATGGTTTTTCAAAAATTATTGCTTGAATGCATTTTTTTTTCCATTTAATTGTACAGAGTATAAAAAAATATTTAGGGAATTTTTCCCTTGTAGGTAATATTAAACTCGCATTTCTTTTGTTTTTTTACCTGATATCAAAGTCCTCCTTAAATTCATAATGTTATGAAATTGTCACATAAATTACACATGTCTATTTAATGTATTTTCAAAGTAAAATGCTTGTTTAATGCATTTCTATATCTAAAAGCATTTATATATAATGTTTCAAAACAAGGTATAACTTTGGAGTTTTTCTTGAGTAGAACCTTACATTATGATATTACGTTAACGACAGTAACTTCTTAACTGTTCAAGAATATATCTCTCATTATTATATTATGAGTTACAAATGTTTTTTAGGATAAAAAAAAGTAAGAAAGATACTAATGTAATATTCCCTAAAGAAGGATGATAAAACATGCACTAATAATTTAAATTTGAATAGTTAGACTTAGGACCACAAAGTAAAGAAATGTAGAATAAAAAGAAACTCTCAAATCCATGGTCAATAACCTAATGCCAGGCTAATTAAAAATAGAAGCAAGTGGATTATGGTAAGTAAAAAATTGTGGATATATACAAAACAGGCATAAACTTATAAATATGCTATATGCTAGATATGACAACAAAGGATGTGCCCTTGTGGTCCAGCAACTCAAAACAACATTTTCATTATTAAGTTGTACTATTAAAAGACTAAACTATTAGGTGGTCGTTGTTTTTTCTCTCTACATTCTTTAAACAATGTTATAGTTACATATGCTTTGTTACTTTTTCTTTTTCTATTAAGAGAAGAATTAGGGATCCAAGATAGGGTTCGTATAGACTCATTATTATCGGGAACAAGAAATTAAAGGGCCACACACTCCTAAGTTTTAAGGACAAGGCATTCTCACCACAAATTTACTTATCCAAAAAAATTAATTATTCTATAAAAAAATATTTTTCAGTTTCTTAAAACTCTTATTTTTTTTAACTTTTATAAAAGTTAATTTTAGTTTATGAAAAAAACTTATTTCATTTTTTTCTAGAATTTCTCATAAAGAAACTTGTCCAGATAAATTTTAAGATATATTTCATATATTTAATCTGTAAATAAATATTGTAAAAATCTTTTTGATGGATTATATAAAAAAATAAAATTAATGAAAAATAAGTATTTTAATTAATTAAGTTTACAAAATTATAAGTAGGAAACACAACATTTTACTCTTTATTTTCTAATAAACAATAATCTCTCCATAATTTATTTTCACTAGTACAAAGTTAACACTCAATGACGACTAATAATACATTTTTAAAATTACTTATTAAAATAAGTGAGACAATAGTATTTTTGTACATACTTGCTATGTATGTTATTAATTGAATCAGTACAATAAGTACTTAGTATATTGGTTAAATTAATAGTTGACATATAAATCTTGTTTATCATATAAAAGAAACATCCCCTATTTTATGCTCAATTTTCCTTCTTATGACTTCCTTTATCCTTTGTTATCTTCTTCTGTTTTCCTTTTTTGTTTATTTTTTGTTAGCCATGTTAAGTTTTAAGCCTTCACCCTCTTGTGGTTAGCCTCAACTTGTTGGTGCCACACCATGACCACAAAGCCCATGCTTGGCCCGAACAGTACCTGCCTTTTATATCAGGTTTCATGAAAGCAAGTTAGAGCATTCCTAACACTTCTTTCTTTAAGAATGATTTTTTTTTTTAGAACAAGAAATTATAAGATAAGAAAAATTAATATTATTATTCATTGCTGTTAGATTAATCTAAGATGCATACTCTTATCTTATCTTGAAATATCAGACTGTGGAAATCTACAACCAAAAAGGAGGAGTTATGATTACATTAAGAGGGACTATAAGAATATAATAACATTTGAGATTAATCTATAATGAAAAGTGGTGCACTATACACAATTTAAGACAATGGTGCACCCTTGAATTGGTCCTGAATTAGTAACAATCCCCTCTTTGGTCCAATGTAAAACCCAACGTCCTTATTGGGCATGTTCTCTTTTGCTAAAAAAATGTTCACACAGTTCTATGAGCAGAGTGCTTCTTCCTGCACCCCACATTTCGAAAAATTCAAAAATATCCTTCTAAAATTTATATTCTGTATTACATAACTTAATATATATATATATATATATATATATATATATATATATATATATATATATATATATTTTATTTTTTTTTTCTTTGTTAATATATAAAAAATAAAGAAAATATAAATATATTTTTTTTTTTTT
>Ga0099824_1007847_pt1 | contig 13915 bp, 6 predicted proteins | sample SiratrowhiteBW_FD_76837 | JGI IMG/M metagenome (GOLD analysis project Ga0099824, IMG submission 76837) | Root nodule microbial communities of legume samples collected from California, USA - Siratro white BW | ecosystem: Host-associated > Plants > Roots > Nodule | place: USA: California... | reverse complement strand
TAACAAAATTAAAAAAAAAAAAAAAAAAAAAAAATTTTTTATTTAAAAATTTTAAATAAAAAAAAAAAAAAAGAAATATTTAAAAAAAAAAAAAAAAAAAAAAAAAAAAAAAAAAAAAAAAGACAATAGAGTGAAGCATTGTAATCGTGGATATTTCACGGACACAAACTTGGCTTCAATATGAATGTGACATCTAGCATTGCGTACAGGTTTTGTTTGTTTGGTTCTATATTTTTGTGCATTTTCAGTTTTCAACGTTTCACGTTCCGTGCTGTTTTGGTTTTTTTCTTTATGACTGTTCATGTTCTGGCTGCAACCTCAATTTACTTAGTTGAATGATGCATTCTAATAACTATCTTAGTAATATATTTGTGTTCATCGTCGTCCATATTACACTTTTTAAATGCTGTGCAAGATTATCTTACCATTTAAAAATGTTTTGGTCATGACAACATTAAAAATAAACGTAGTTTGAAAAATTTGCTAAATAATATATAAACTATGACATGATTACTTGACCAATATATATCATACCATTTCAAAGCAAAGGAACTTGACCAGGTCCTCGTGGAATCTTTCTTCCTTTTCTTTATTAATCAAGTCGAAAAGTGCCAGTTGACTTAAATTTCGGGTTGTGTTTCTGGCCTTGGGAGCTAGAAGACATTTTTTTTTCAATATTTTGTTACAACTGTTAAATTTATTAAAATCACAAAATCAAAAGAAAGACCTATTGTTTGGAAAGAAAAAAAGAATAAAATATGCATAAATGTATAGATTAAAATTACCTTATATCATTTTTGTTTTAAAACATTCATCTCATTTTATATATAATTTTTGTAATTTTTAAATAATCAACTTAAATTAGGTCAGGCTTTATTTAATTTGTTTCTTTGACTGTCTTTCCTGAAACAAAACATAGCATCCACATGTCATTTTCTCAAAAACAAAAATACACAAATGATATATGAACAGCGGTTACCCACTGGTATCTTGTTGCTGAGGAAAAGTGAGGCAGTGCCAAATCATTGAGAAAATGAGTTTGTCTTTTGTGTGTATGTATTGATGTGTATATATGTCATCATGTTTAACTACCTATCTGATTATGCATTTATATGAATCATATTTACTCATGTAGATAGTAAAACCATACTAGATTATCAAACCTTACAAAAAAAAATAAGTTATTTGAATTTAAAGAACAATATTATAAACGAATAATTTCATATAATTCCATAACTATAACAGATATAAAATTATCTATACAACTCTAAAAAAGAATATTTATTTATTATGTCTTTTAAAAGATTCCCATTAAACATTTTCTGTTAAAAATTAATGTTTAATTTGTTTTAGTACCTTAAATATTCAAATATCGGAGGAGAAGAGAAAGTTGTGATTTTGTGTGGAGATAGTGATAGTTAGTGTTGTGTAGAGATTTGGAGTTATGAAAAAAATAAGCTTTTGATATCACATGGATGGGTCGCTGGCTACAAATGTCGTAACGTGTCGGTTACGATTCGGAGAAGTGACCTGTCATTGCGAATTGTTGGAAGAGAATTAATGTTTAGTTGGGAGGAGAGATATATATTGCATGAAAATAAAGTGGGACTGTGAAAACTAAAAATAAATTATCCAAGAAAATTGGAGAATAAGGTGAGGAGATAGACAAATAGCTCGATAGTTAGAAATAAGAAAAAAGTAAGTAACAACTAGAATTATTATTTTTTAAAAGGTTTAATTAAATTTTAATTCCTTAAAAAGTTTTAGGTATTTTTATTGAAGTTTTAAGTTTCTGTTACATTTTTTAATGAATATTTTAAATTTTTATATTCTTTTATTGAGTTCATGTTGTTTAAATTTTCTGATAATTGAAAAGATGCTCTGTTACGTTATCTTGTTTACTTTTCTGTATGTGTTAATAATTATGAATTTTTTATGATTAATATAAAATAATATTAAGTGATTTTTATTTTTTTATTAAGAACGTGTTGGATAATAGAATTATTATTATTTTATTAAGAACGTGTTGGATAATAGGATTATTATTTTTTATGACTTCACATTATCAACTATAATCCTATACCTAATGTAGGTGATAATAACAATCTATTATTATCTAATAAATTTTTAATGAAAATAATAAAAGTTATTTATGATTTTACATACTATAATATCTTTTTATATTAACTAAATTACTTCACATTTATTAACACATGGAGACAAATAAATAGATGACGAGATAAGATCATAGCTATATTATCTATTTATAAAAAAAAAAAAAACAGAGCGATTCATTTGAAATTTAAATACTTAATAAAAAAATTAATAAAGACTCCATTGAAATCTACAAGGAATTTAAAATTTAATTAAGTATTTTTAAAATTATATATTTTGAATTTTTTTATAATGAATAAGCTACTTACTAATTTATTTATTTGATTTTACTATTTTTTTATATTTTAATATATCTATTTATTATTCTTACTTTTATTTATTAGTTTGAGTTAATATAAAGATACAATTTAAAGATATTAAATACTTGTTTTATCATCACATTATTTTTATTGTTTATTGGATTACTTTTTAATTTTTATATAGTTAATATGAAAAAAAAAGTTGTGTTCAAAATTGGAGCAATTAATGTTTTATTAATAAAGTATGTTATCTGAAAATTACATTTAATAAAAATTGACAAAATATAATATAATAATAATTTAAATTGTAAAATAAAAAATTTTAAATTTTTAAAAATAAAAAAATTAATTTAATTAGTTAGGTTAACTACTATAGCTAAAATGACTTTTTCAAATAAATATATACAATTTTTAAAAATAAATAAAAATACTAAATTATTTAATAAAATATTAATTCTTTAAAAACTAAAATTATAATACATAGTAATATATTTAAAAAAGCATAAATTATATATATTTATGGAGTGAAAATGTAGGGGTTGGAGCTGCTTGGAATACAGCCAATGTGCAGTCTGGTTCTTCAGTCGCTGTTTTTGGTCTAGGAGCTGTTGGGTTAGCTGTAAGTTTTTTTTCTTCTTCCAACATTTTTGGTTTCTATATTTTACTTAAAGCTGAAATTACTTTTAATAATTTACTTAAAGTTGTAATAAGACTCACTTTCTTCTTCTTCTTATTTTTTCATATATTTCTTCAATCAAACCAGTAATTTTTTTTCTCCTGTATTAAAAGTGATGGCTAAAGAAGTAAGTATATAATTAATCATAAAAAATAATTAACGCTGTAATTAACTTCTGATCCTATTTAGTTTAAGCGTAGTAATATAGAAAACAGAAAAAACAAAATCTAAGGAAGATGTTGGTTTTAAATTGGATTAAATGTAGGCTGCAGAAGGGGCACGAGCAAGAGGTGCTTCCAGAATAATAGGTGTCGACATCAACCCAGATAAATTCATCAAAGGTCTCACTTTCTATTATTATATCTTATAAAGCATTGTGTGAATGTTCTTTGACAAATTAAAAATCACTTTCAAAACACCAAATAAGTTTAATTTTTTTTCTTTCTGCTCAAAGCCCAAGCAATGGGAGTCACTGATTTCATAAACCCAAAGGATGAAGAGAAGCCCGTATCCGAGGTTGGCATTTTCTCTCATTTCATTTCACAAAAAGTATCATACACATGCATTTTTACCGACAAAACAGTAACTATGTTGTTTTTTCTTTTTGCAGAGAATAAAAAACATGGCTGATGGAGGTGTAGACTACAGTTTTGAATGTACTGGAAACGGGGATGTTCTAAGGGAAGCATTTTCGTCTACTCATGCGGTATATGGCTATCTTCAACCTATTTTGTTCACACCTTTTATTTATGGTTTTCTTATGGGAAACGTTACTTTCGATAGACATAAGATTTTTTAATAATTTATAAATGATTGTGATCGTAAATCTTATGACTATCTCTTGTCAAATTATCTTTAAAAAAAATTTTATTTTGACAATTACAGTTGGACATCAATCTTTTGTCAACGGTTAATGTAGTCCTTATTATATATATTAACAAAAACAAAATAGAGTTTTTGTTATTAAAGGACATAAAAGAGTTTTCGTTACGTAAGGGCAAAATAAGGTTTTTAGTAGCTAAAGTTAAAAAATTTTAAAAGTAAAAGCAGAACATTCGTATTTGCGATTTTAAGCTTTGAAGGAGGTTGGTGCATGGGAGGAGTTAGGCGAGAGTGGTTTTGCACGAATAATCGACAATGTCAGAGTTTTGGTCATTCCTATTATGCAAAACATGTAAGGATATTACTTATGGAGATAAGAGAGACACAAATTTGATGTTTATGTTGGTTAGTGAGAAAGTTGTATTGAGTTAAACACTTAAATAGACACCCCAACGACACACCACAAACGCAACGCTACACATAGTCGCGATGGAACAGACAACGAAAAGGGAGACAGAAACGAAAACCCCAACGGCACACCACAAACGCCAACCACACGTAGTCACGGCAAAACAGACAATGACTCCCTATGTTACAGAGAAGTTGTAGCACTCGGTGAGATTGCAATATTGACGTTCCGGCAACAATGAAAAATAGTGAAAAGAAAGTTGCGATGAATTGGACAATCCTAATTTCAACTTCACAAAGTCCATGCCACACAAGATACTATCCACGTCCACATTTTTTCTACTACCGGTTGTAAAGTAGTTGTGTTGACACGTGTGGTGGTCAACATATCATAACTCATCTTTAAATATAAGTGTCACATACGAAATGAGAAGACTTAGTGTATTAGAAATCTCATATCAATTAGAGACAATATCTTTTAATAATTTATAAGTAAATATAAAACTCACTTTAAAAAATGATTTTATAAGATTTAGTTAGAATTAAAATATTTTTTTAAGACTAATTTTATTATTGTAGTTAATATTTCAGCTGTATGTTTTATAAACTTATCCTTTACCTGCATAGATGAATTTCAGATTCATCACATAAGATTTTACTGTTTAAAATCATTAGTATGAATTTTTGTGGCACAGGGTTGGGGAATGACTGTAATATTGGGAATTCATGCCTCACCAAACTTGCTTCCTATCCACCCGATGGAGCTCTTCAATGGGCGCAGTATCATAGGATCAATATTTGGAGGTTTCAAAGGGAAAAGTCACTTGCCTCATTTCGCCACACAATGTGGAAATGGAGTAAGGATCATCATCACTACTTGCAATTTCCTTCTATATTATGCAATGAATTTGGATGAGCAAATAGTGTTCTTCTTTTATCATGTTTGTTGAAATTAACTGAACTCATGCATGGACTAATATTTGTTTGTTATGGTATTGGCTAACCATTCAGGTGGTGAAGTTGGACAGTTTCATCACTCACGAGCTACCCATTGAGGAGATAAACAAAGCCTTCGATCTTTTGATCACAGGGAAATCACTGAGATGCCTTATGCACTTCTAAGCAGATTTGTTAAATATATCTGAATTTGTTAAATAAGAGCACATTTAAATATGAATGTGTAAGGTCTTAGGCTTCTGGAAAGTGTGGTAGAATCAATAAAGAGAATAAATGTAAGTGTACTCAGCTTTCTTTCCCTCCGATCACTCGATAAGGGTGTGTGTGCAGTGCTGCTACTTTTTCTTTGTTTCTTTGGAGGATGCAATAAGAACAAATCTGAAACCACCACATATGCACAGATAGGAATTTAGCTCTCTTTCTAATTTTGTACTTCATTGAAATAAATTCGATCTCATACTGAAAGATCATGTAAAATTAAAATACCCAGATGTTAATTTTAATTGAGAGTAAAATTATGTCACCAATAAAAAAAAATTAGTTTGATGAACTAAATATAATACATCCCTATATAATAATTGTAAATACAGCAAATACTCAATACAAATCATATTACACCAATCATTATAATAAATTCTTCATGAATATACTATAATAAATTGTTAATCATGTAAATAAATTTAATATATTTCTCTCTCTCTCTCTCTCTATATATATATATATAATTATAATTAACTACTACTTATATATATTATTGATTTTCCAACACATAACAAATACTATTAAATAATATAACAAAATTCTTTCATTTAGTCTTCTATTTTTACTTATAAAGTCATTAGCTTTTTATAGTAGCATATATTTGATGTTACTCAAGCTAATTAATATATTGAAGATTGAATATTATTTTTTTCTAGAATATGTTTTATGATCAAATACGTATATTATATTGATTGTTTATACCTTTCATGTTTAATGTGGATATGTCGCGCGTATAGAAAAGAATATTTATCTTAGAATAAAAAAAACATAATTATCACTAGTCTTTATACTTTTAAGATGTTTTAAAAATTGTTTAAAAATAATTTAAAAACATTTTAATTGATTGCTCTTTAGCGAATAATTATTTATCTTCAACATAATTGAATATCTTATGTTTTAATTTGAGCAATTAATCAATTAAGCGAGAAATAATTGATTATATAGTTCTAGTGCTGCTTATATAAATAACAAAATAATGTAATCAATTAGTTCTAAGAATTATCTTTTAAATTTCTACTTAATTTTTTTTAATTTCTATCGAAATGTAACAATTTTTTTCTATAATGTTAATTTCATATTGTCTAGAACTGATTTAAGTAGTTAAAATCTTTATGATTTTATATCTTTTGAAGAAACTCATCAATCAAGGTTTTATGTGGTGAATTCGGATGTTTTACTTTTTAATCTTAATCTCTAAACTCATAGAGTAGGTGATATTCCATTATATTGTGTGATTGTTATTACACATTGTAAAGTGCTTCTAGTGTAGTAGACTTTTGCATTTCGTTGGTATATCGAGTGTTGTTGAGCATAATCTAATATTTTATGTTTGGTTCATATGTTATGGAATCACATGCTTAACATATGTAATATGGTTATAATCTAATATTTGCAAGATAGTGCAAACAATCTTTCTAAGTCTAAGTAAAATTGATAAGAAGTAGGATTGAATTTATTCAAATTAGTGGTCAACATCCAATTTCGTTTGAAAAATTAAAAAAAATATTAAATAAAATAAAGTGAAATTGATTAAGGCAAAAACAACAAAATAATAAAATTTAAAAGTATAAATTGATAGATAGAAAATATTTTTTAAATTTAATTTGATGTATCGTAAAAATATATTAAACAATTTTTGTTATTTTATTTACCTTTTGAAAAAAAATATAAATATAATAAGATGTAATTTAAAATAATTCATCCAGATAAATATAAATGTCCAAAATAAATTATGATAAGCAATAGAAGCAAAAAATTAAGTTAGAAGGGATTGAATTGAAAAAAATCTAATGTGTGTCTCTCTGTGTGTACTTGTGTTATTAAAGCCAAAAAATACTTTTTATTTATACATTTTTACTATATTTTGAATTTTGAATGACTATCAACAGATTTATTTATTTTGGTAGTCATATTCGTATTTTGATTGCTTAAAAAGTAAGAGAATCACATCAACATTAAGTCAATAATTTGATTACAAATAGTTTACTATTCAGAAGTTTAATGCATGAAATAAGTTTTAAAACAAGATAATAAATTAAATGATTTAAATTAAAATGAAGAATGTGGATGGGGTTTTTGTTAAATATTTTATTATATAACTTTCATCTAACAATTGAGAGATGTAGATTTAGCAGGAAAATGCACTAAATCAGAATTTATCGATAGTGTAGATAGTGAAGTCATAAAAAATAATATAGCATTTACAGTAGCACCTAGCTAACACACATTCTACAAAATTTCAGCCAATGGATGCAGGAGCATTGGCAGATGGATAATTATAATTACTTCTCGCTCATATAGGAAAAATGATACACACAACTATAGCAACCAGTATGAATTCCACCAAAATTTTCAGGGAAAAAAGCTAAAACATACAAATTTTGAAGTTCAGCATCATTGTTTGTTAGTGTTGTTGTGCTTGATGCGATTTTCCTCTGCAATTGATTGAAATTCTTTCTCACTGGCAGCAATTAGGCGCTTAACAATGTCGTATGTCGTAAGCTTGATGCTTCAGAGAAAAAAAGGAAGATATAAGAAACTGATAACATGAAAGCACAAAACTTAAGGTGTCAAAATGGAAAATCTGGATAAGGGAAAAAATATGGACATTGCTAAAAGGTAACAGGGTCAATATATGATGATCTTAGTTCTATAGACAATAGAAGATCCTAGGAACCTGCTGTTAGGAAGGGATTTTAGAGCATTGGGCACAAATCCACGATACAACCCAGCAATTCCATCTCGTGCCACAATACCTGCATCAACAAAAGTATAAATTTGTTCATTATGTGATCCACAGAAGCATATGGATATTTAAACAACAAAATCCATTATTTTAATAAATTCCACTTTATGGCCACCTAAGTTTAGTTTGGAGGGACTGAATGAAGGTACCAAATAACTCGTATTAACTACAAGTAGGCATATTAACTGCATGCCTTAGCAAACATTTATGAAGTTGCCATCACATGACATAATACAAAAATTCAAATAACTTGCCATCAAGAACACCTCCTAACATTTTAAGGTATAAAGTAACGAAAAGCAACTACTGAACAGACAAATACATAGGTTGATCTCAGCCTGTTAAAGTAACCATCAGTAAGAGTACTGATTCCTCAATATAAGGATCGAGGAACATTGAATGATAAAATTTCCGGCTTTAGTTAAATAGAAAAGTATTTAGTTAAGAATGGAAAGATTCATAATATATTGTACTTATTATTCTACATGTCTTCTTAATGGTATACGTTTGATTTTCGGAAGGAAAGAAAAGGTAATGAAAAAAAAAAAGAAAAAAAGTAAAGAGATTTTATAAGTTGATGTAGAAAAGAAAGTTAAAACTTTTTAAAATAAATATAGAATGATATAGAATATCCTTAATTAAAGAGATGCATATGCAGAACAGCCTTTCCTTCTCATTCTGTTCGGTTTTGGAAAAATGATAAAAATTAGTGAGTCATATTTTTAGCTGTTCTCTCACTTTTTAAAACGCTCCAAATGGATAGAAGTTGCATCATCACATGCCTTTTCCATCCCTCTAACCTGCCCTTCCAGTCACCAGTTTCAGCATTTCCAAGCAAAGTGTAAAGGAATATAAATTTAAAGCATCAATAAGATGACTGAATTCCTAGAGCTACAAACCCAGTGGCTGTGGCCTAAAAAGATAAAAGCAGAGACAACTTTACGACGCATAAGCAGATTTCTAATATATTTCCCTTGGAAACTTCTGCATTCTAAGGTCAAATAACCCATATGGCTTATTTGTCAATGTGCATGTAAATCAAGTGAGTGAGTGACTATATATAGCTGATGCTAAAATGTAAGCAGTAGCAGTCCTCACCTGAAAGAGCATCAAATACTGTATTATAAGGTGTGCCCTTCAATTGCATCTGTCTTCGAACAGTGTCCAGAGGATAGCATGTAAGTGTGGCAAGAGATGCCGAAAGGACAGCTGTGAGTATAGACGTTTCAGTTCTCTTTTGGTATTTCTCAGGCAATGACTTCTTTAATCTGTCATCCATAGAAAGTCAGGATGCTTCAATTTCAATGTCCAAGTTCAGTAGCTCTCAATTTAATTATAAGATATATGATTACTAATGAACTTACAAGTCAAAAACACAAAAGTTTACTGCAATATAAGGAGCTATTGCAATAAGAGAAGGCCCAAGGCCTCGATAGAAAGATGCAACTCCTTCCTCCCTTAGCATGCTCAAAGCAACCTGGAGAAGCCACAATATGGTTGATTCGTCATCACAGGTAGATATTTCTTAAATACTAAATCAGTTCAACCATACCTCTGACATGGTTCGATAACCGGGTTCAACAGCTAATCGCAATCTCAGAACATCTAATGGGTAAGTTATCTACATGGATACAATAAAACATTAGATACATAGATGGATAGTTGGACACATTAATAAAAGAAATGAGCAAGATATAAAGGATAAAAAGAGATAAAGCAGCATTATAAATATCTATAATAAAATACATGAACACCACAACCCAATGAAACCATGAAAGCAAGGGCCCTCTAATTACTCACAAAAGTGGATGTCATTCCTGCAAAAGCACCTGCTGCAAGTCTTCCCACAACAGAGAGCTCGCCATTCTCTCCCCTGAATATTTTCTGTGAATCCAAAGTAGACATTCAGAGACATGGACAGGTAATATTTGCTATTAGAACTTTGATACAATAGTTTGGAATAACCTTATAAATTTCATAAGCAAAAAGCTGGACAGCACTGTAAGGTACGACTCGAATCACCTGGAATATTAAAGAAGAAACACTAACACAAATGAAAAGACTGGTCAATATTATGTGATGTAAATACAGAAATACCAATACATTCTTTCCTTAGTGCACAGACCTGGGGGAGGTTGCCCTTCCAGTAACCTTGAATGCCTTCTTCTTTACCTATAACTGCTATGGCCTGTAATTTATACCAATGTAAGATCTAAGAAAAACTATATAACATTTTGAACAGAGAGTTTAAGTAGGGCAAACAAAACATCATCAAACAAAGAATTGGGGAGGGCCAAAACCATATTTAGTAATTGACACGAAATTAGGAAATATAAATCCTGAATAACATGAGGTAACTAGTGATGAAAGCAACCTATTATTAATTACTGTTACAAGATGGCTACAATTACAAACTGCAGCATTATTAATTACTAGCCAGCAACATGCAGATGAATATGTAAAACATTTACAAATACAATTGTCATTATGCAACCACCTTGTTACACTTTCAACTAAAAAGGACTTTCACCAATTGGCGATAATTAATATGTATAAAATTTAATCAAAGACAATGGAGACTATCAAGGTATAGAACTCCTCAATTATGAAACCATCAAGGTATCAAACCAGTCCACAGCAAACAATTATGAAATAATCATAGAAGAAATGAAAAAGATGGAAGAACATTACCTCAATGAAACTAATTGCCTTCTTAGCACTATCTTGCCCAACCCGCACGCTTTGAGTCTACAAGAACACAATGATTCAAACTAGACAAATTAGGAATTTGCCTTAACAACAACAACAACAACACTTCCTTGTTTTCAGCATTTGGTTAATCGTAAAAAAAAAGCCCCACTATAAGCGAAATAAATCTAATCCAAACTCGCTCATAACACCAATTCCCCATTGGAAGCAATACTACAGTAAAAAAAAAGCAGAAACATTTACGATTAAAAAGAAAACCCAATTAAATGCTTTTAATCACAAGTCGTTGAATTTCAGCTACTTGCATGTTCAGTTAGTTACCGTCTGATGAAAAAAATAGTGGCATTGGACGCACCTGCATGAGGAGCTTGATGCGGTCGAGCGGCGCTGTGACGGTCTTGGCGGCGGCGCCGGCGATGGCTCCGGCGGCGAAGAGAGCGGCGTCGCGGGGGACGAAGGCGAAGGCCGCAAGGGGGTGCTTGAGGAGCTGGGAGGGCGTGGGCATGAAGTCTTGGTGCAGTTTGGATTGGGCGATGGAGACAGAGGCGAATTGGGAGTGCGTGGTGGCGGCGGCATGACGGAAGCGGGGGCGAACGACGTCGTATTTGGGAGTGTGAGGGATTTTGCACCACGTGAGTGTGGCTCTCTCTTCAGTGTGGGACATTGGAAATAGGCGTTGGGAGAGACAGAGCAAGAGATAAGACGCTCAAAGATAAAGGTTTTGTATGTTCATTGTGGCTACACAAAAAGATCTTATAATAGCGAAAAAATAGGTATTACTGCTTTTTTGAAAAATAAAAATACACAGATAATATTTTTATGACACTATTTTAAAGGAATGGTTAGTATTAAAAATATTATTTAATGTAGGTTTTATGAATTTAAGTTATTTACAAGATGAATTAGGAAGCTTTTTCACTTGCTTCAGATGCTATTATTACAGTTTTCATTGATGACTAGCATTTGAAGATCCAAGCTTGCATGAAAAAGTTGTTTGCTATGCGTTTTCAAATGACATCTTGCATAACCGGAGGCAACTACTGAACATAAAACAAAACATTTATGTAAGTATTGAAGCTCCCAAGAAAGAATAAGGAATTTTTTCTGACAGGGGAGAGAAATGGCATTATTGGAGATGGAAAATCATCCCAGAGTCTTTATTTTAGCTTAATTATTGTTTTTTTTTTATATATTTTTAGTTTATTTCATCTTAATGTTTTTAATGGGCATAACTTTCCTTTTAACTCAAAAAAGAGAGGTGATAGGTAAGTAGTCTGATTTTTTTCCAAATTTAAAAAAAATATACACTGAAATTATGAACTTGACTTTCTCAAATTCCAACGCATCCTTTTTTTACATAGACCCGAAAAGTACTAAATGATATTTAGAAGGAGAAATTTGTTTTGAGAAGTATTATGATGCAATAGAAAGAGAAAAATTATAAATATTAATAAAGGGTTTTAAAATAATGAATATTCATATATTGTTATCACTCTATTATCTAATCAAAAGAGTTAAACTGACTTTTAATACATCCTGTTGTTACTACTATACAATAAGATGTGTTGATGTAAAAGAATTTATGTTATTTATAAAACTTTGCTATCACATTCTTTAAATTAAGAGTTGGATAGCCTACGTTACTTAAGATTAATAAATGATTAATAAAATATGACCAAATCATTAATAAATTTTAGATATTATGTCTTTATTGGATGTCAACATTATAAGAAAATCATATATTTGCCACATATATACATAATAACAATCTTGGATCCATTAGAAATAGACTATTAATGATATTTAAGATGATTTATGGAGTTGTTTGTTGGTAAAATCACGTGTAAGTTTGGCTAATCTTTACACAAAATAATATAAAATACTAAAAATGTCTCACAGATTACAACCTAGAAAAGTTTAGAAAGTGTTTTTGAAGAAGGGGGATATATTTCTTTTTCAAAGGTACAACTTTGTTTTTTTATTTATTTTGAAACTATTTAGAAAAGACCTAGTTGATTTACTGCATCCTAATGTCAATTCTTTGGAGGATTATTGTCATTAAAATTTCAATTGTTAATATATTTAAATTATAACATTTTCAAAAATTGATCCCAAAAGAGTAATCAAAGGCTTTTGGTTTGCAACAAATAATCATTTTTGCTTTGAGAAAATTTTATGGGAATTGGTTGTCGGGCGCGTTTAAAATTTATTAAAAATAAGTCATTAATAATAATCAATATAATTTTTTTGGTGTTATTTTTCAATTAGATAATTGCATTTAAATAATAATAATAACAACAATATTTTATTACTTAAATAAATTGATATGTTAAATTTATTTTCTTTTAATTAGTTTATATTCTTATTTTTATTAAATTTCCTTTAAAAGACCTTATTTAAATACTCAAATTTTATGTTTTCACTAAAATAATGATAGTTTCTTCTTGCACCTCTAAGCCTGCGCACTTATGAAGAAATACCAACTTTGTCTTTAAGAAAATTACAATTTTATCTTTCAGCTGAAGAAATGATAAAACATTAAAATTATGGGGGTGGGAGATGAGCGGTCAACGGATGGTAATGTTTGAAGTGGACGAAGTGCCTGATTAATATCCTTTTGCGGTAGTGTGCGTCGGTCGGTGGTGGCGAAAGTGTGGAAGTGCGGCGGTACGGCGGAGCAGCAGTGGTACGACGTCTTGCGAGATAAGTGCATTTGAAATGAGTTGCGGAACGATGCTTTCTGCAACTATTATCCTAAAATGAGTAACTATTATCCTAAAATGAGTTGCAGAACAACGCGTTACATAATTTATTTGGAGGTACAAAAATGAGTTGTGAAACAACACGTTTTATAACTGTTCTCTAGATTCAATAGATTTAAAGGACAGTTGTAAAACGTGTTGTTTTGCAACTTATTTTTGG
>Ga0099824_1007839_pt1 | contig 13926 bp, 5 predicted proteins | sample SiratrowhiteBW_FD_76837 | JGI IMG/M metagenome (GOLD analysis project Ga0099824, IMG submission 76837) | Root nodule microbial communities of legume samples collected from California, USA - Siratro white BW | ecosystem: Host-associated > Plants > Roots > Nodule | place: USA: California... | reverse complement strand
TAAGTTGAGAGAAATACTTTTCTCAACTGTCCCTACTAAGATTGATGACAAAAACCTAAGGAAAAATAGAGATTAAGGGATCTTTAGAGCAAATATGGACTTACTCTGTTTGAAATTCTGATCAGTTAGAAATTATCCTTAACTCCTTAGCTACTGCAGGGTATATTTAGATTTTAAAACAGATGATGTATGGATGAAGAAAAACTAGAGAGAAGGGAAAGAGATTTTTGAGAAAGCGAGAGAGAAACACGGGGAGAGAGTCTGAAAGTGCAGGGCGTCACAAAAAAGCCTCCATATATTTTAAAACCTCAATTTATTTGTTAATTTGTTGTTATTTAATATTGAAGATGAAAAAAATTTTAATTAGTATTAAACTTTTGACAATATAAAGTTTTTTTATAAAAGTTATTCAATAAATATTTAGACGGATATAAATAAATATATATATATATATATATATATATATATATATATATATTTATTACTTAATAAAAATGGAAAAAATATATAAATATCTCACACACATATATATATATATATATATATATATATATATATATATATATATATATAAATTTTACTTTAGAGTACATGTCCTACCCTATTGCAATCTATATTCATCCATGGCTATAGCTCTAAAATCAAGCGAAATTTTTGCTATTTTGTTTTCGTAATATTTATATAAATGATTAATTTTGATGTGTATTAGATTCTGAACGTATATTCAGACCTTGAATAACACTAGAAATAAAAATGATAAAAGAAGTATTGAGAATATAAAATATGATGAAATCAAAATATTTGTTAACAAAATTTAAGTTATCTTCCATTGGTTGCACCACACATTAATCACATCACAACTCATGCATAAGTTATTAACTTCATGGAAAGAATACCTGGATAGGAAGAAAAGGAACATGAAAGAAAGAATAAAAGAAAAAGAAAGAGAACAGAAAATAATGAATGAATAGTCATAAAAAATGGCTTTTATTATGAACCACAAAAATACCAAAAGGAAAATCACAGAAAATAAAATACACAATCAAGGAAAAGAAACATTTTTACAAAAATCCAAACATCCCAAAGAAAATTCCACCAACCTATGGTAAAGCAAAAAGGAAAATGAAATCAACGAAGACAAAAAAAAAAAAACAAAATTACATTTTCTAGTTAATGGAACAGCAACATCAACAACTTTTGGCTTCTAGATTTTAAGGTTGAAAAAAAGGCATTATGGATAACATTTTTATATTAAAAATCGTAAACATTGTAGCTAGTACAAAACTTTAGGAAAAGGAATTTGATTAATCTTTGGAGGATAGTATAGTTTACTCAAAATAATGTGATGTATTAAAAAATGCACATAGTATATTTCAATTTTAGAAGTATATTAAAAGTATATACTTATTAAGAATAAATATTTGAGTACTCAATTGTAATAAAAAAAGTACCACATTAGGAAAAAGGAAAATTAAAATGATAGATAATTATCAAAATTAAATGAATAAAAATTAAAAGTATCATGTCACCGTAAATTTATTTTTATCCTAAAATGTCGATAAATACAATAATTATTCTTAAATTTATCTTCTTTTAAATATTTTTTTTTCCTTTCAGATCCTTTTTTTACTGAAACTCTTTCTTCTGTTAGTGAGATTTTTGCTACCAAGACTTATCATTTATCTTTTATATCATTTGTACTTGCTTAAGATTAGAGGGAGTGAGTGAAGAATGATGTTTTTTTCTTTCTTATTTACATATATTTATTTTCTATACTAACTATGGATTCTTTAGAGTTTGTGGATTGTTTATTAACAAGTATTATTCTACTTAACTATAAATTCTTTACAGTTTGTAGATTGTTTATTAATAAGTATTATTCTACTTAATTGTAGTTTCAAAAAGTTCCATAATAAGAGAACAAATTGTTAAAAAAATTTATGAAAATTGTAGAACACCAGTTCGTAAATCTTTCAACTCAAACGTGAGATGAACACAAGTCGATGAAAACATTACATTACATTCTATTCCAAGAAATTATTTGAAATCATTTTAGTTATTTTAGGATTTGGAATAATTGTTTAGAAATGAAAGAATTATCAACCTTAAAAGTTGGTATTCTTATTTTAAGAATCTCAAATAGAATCATGCAACTTAAATGGATTAAGTGTATATATCTATATAAAAAATATTGATAATTAATTTTTTTAATAAAATTTAATTTTGTGGAGATCTTAAACGGTCTAATCCAAACGGTCTAATCTAAATAGATTATTTTATTAATTTTGATGATATCAAATACTAAACCTGATTTATTTGTATGAATATGCATTTATTATCAAAATATATTATAATATGTGTTTTGTGCTAGCTAAAAGATCTCTAGATCATCCAATGCTATACTACAGACAATTTAATATTTTTTACAAGTTCATATGTTTGAATTATATTCATAATCAAATTGTAACAATCAAAGTTTTCTAGATACAAAGAAAAATGTTTTTGAACAAATACAAAATTATATCTTCAAAGTTTAAAACTTTAACTATAGAAATAATTTATTTGACAAACGACCAAGAAATAACATGCTTATATTATGTGATACAAAATTGACAATGATTAGTTGTTAGATATACAATTTCTTTTTAAATTTTTCTATATTAGTTAGAAGCACGAATGAAGAAGCATATAAAAACTTTTTTATATCAAGCTTCTAATCAAAACATAGAAGATTTTGTGTGAATAACAAAGATCATCCAAAACCAAATCTTAGCTATAAGGTTGTTACAATGGTCATCTAATGAAGACTCTATATAAAACAGTCAAACTGTAGAAGAAAAAGAAATAACTACAATCTATGATTCTTTTTGTCTTTTAGTGATCATACAATGTTCAGTGTTCTTTGTGGATGAGAGAAACCATTATAATTCTTTATAATTGAAGTAATCCCACTGAGCTATCTATTATCTGAGAGTTATTTTTGTTTCTTTTTTTTATGAGGTCTTAATATTAGGGAGAGGTTACTGTAGTATAACCAAAAGTGGTTTGTGTACTCATTTGTAATCATGAGTGATTTGTGTAACCAATTCATTTGATTAGTGGAATCTGTAGTATAACCAAGAGTGGTTTGTGTACTCATTTGTAATCATGACTGATTTGTGTAATCAATTCATTTGATTAGTGGAATCTCTTGAACAATTTGCTTAAGAAAGACTAGACCTAGCTCAAGAGTTTGGGTGAATAATTACAAATTTGCTTGTGTTGTTTGTGTTACTTATACAATAGACCATCTAGTTTAGTTATCTCTGAAAAGAGTCTAAGGCTATATTCAATCCCAACTGTTCCAACAAATTCAATAAGATATAAATATAATTAATTAAAAATTAGATTTCATCAGGATAGTTCATGTTTACTTATATTATACTTAATACCCCTATGCTTTTAAACATTTTTTCAACCTCCCTTCAACTAAATGTTAAGTAACATTAATAGTTTAAAGTACAAGGACAAATATAGTCTAGTCTTATCTTATTGTTAAGATATTCAAAAATACTATGCAAACACAAGATAAAAGGAACAAGAAATTTCCTTAGGAAATTTTATGCAATGTTCTTCAAAGATGAAATTGTAATACAACTCATATCATATGGAAGAAACAAATCATACTTATACTACTCAAATCTCTCCACATGATTTATTATAGGTATAGTAATCATACTTATAATCATCCTATTATGGATTATAATAAAGCCTATATATAGTAGTTTTAGTGACTTTAAGTCAAAGAATCACTATCAACATTTAGCGATATGCATGAAGAATTATCGTAAAGATAGTAAAATAAAGCACCTTATAAGTTCAAGAAGCAATCCAGTCTTCCATTATAGATATTCTAAAATGTTATAAAAAAGACATAAACAAAAAAAAATACTTTATTTTATATTATTTTATTCAACTTAAAATATATCTCATTCTCCTTCCACTTTAGAAGCATTATGATAATGAAAAAATTTATTAAAAATAAATATTTTTGTATCACTTTTGTTTAACATAAGTATTTTCTATATAACTTCTTACAATTCACAATCGCAAATTGAAATTAAAAAACCTAATATTAATTTATATTAAGTCATGTTTTAGTTTCATAAACAATAAAGTTTGATTAACATGAGACTATACAATTAACAAATTTTAATATATTTGTTTTAAGCAAAGGAAAAAAAACTTGTACTAGAGATTTTCATTCAAGTTATGCACAATATATCAACACATACAAGAGGGTTTTTAACTTTATTATTTTTTCACTTTGAATGTATGTTCTTTTTTGCTTATTTTTTTCACTTCCTTTACATTAGTTATGGTAGGAATTTTATCCTTTGTGAACGAGGCAAAGCTTTGCTTTTGAGAAGTAGATTTCTATTCTACCAAAGCAACTTTTTCACACATTTAGCCTTTTAAACCAAGATAACACTTTTCTTTTTATTTTATGTTGTTGTTCTTGGTTAGATAATTGCATTAGAGTCAAATTTTATTGATTGATACACTAGTTTTGCTTCAACAAGCAAGAAATCATAGTAATAATGAATGCATAATGCTTATACGTTTGAATTATTACATATTCAAAGCAATTTCTTAATCGTTGGGATATTAGGTGACAAACTTTTTGTTTGTTTGTGACAACTCTTCAAATGTTAATTCACAATATTATTCTTAGGCATTTCAGTTGACAAATTGACATATTGAATGTTTTGTCTCATCTTAGTGAAAGTTGTTCTTTGCACCCTTTTACATGTTTTGTTAAGACTTGTAAATTAAATATACTTAATTGCTCATACCTTTAAGTGTGATATGTAAATGAATATCTTTTTAGCATTACTTACTCATTATTGTCATCGTCTAAACTTAAAAATAGTACCAAAATTTTAAGCATTATGTTAAAAGTTATTGGGTGTAGCAAATATATGAGTCTGAAAAATATTTTGATTTGAAAGTATGGTCTGAGAAATTGAGAAAACTCACTTATCATTACATAATAAGTAGGCAAACATGTAAATAATATGTATATAAAAAATCATCATTATTTGTTTATATAAAACTAATTAATTTTAAAATTTTTAATGGTATATTTATATCTGAACTGTTTTATAAATTATTATTTTGATTGAGAAATGTGCATTTAATAGAATAAAGACATTTGAACAACAATTATCTTTCATACATGCTTGCATGATAGAAAAATGAATGATACACGTTGAGTGTGTTAGTTTAAATAACTTTCATACACCAATCATTCAATCTCACAAATCTAGCAATTGTCTTCGTTAAGATTCAAAATCTCTTTCATTCGCAGAGACAAATAATATAATAGTAGAGACCAATATTTTATAGCTGGTGAAGTATAGAATGATATTATTGGTAACTGTTAGAGAATAATTTATATTAATAGAAAATTTAAAATATATTATTTAGATAAAAAGTAGTTTTAAAATGTTAGATATTATATGATTATCTGAAAATGTAGAATTTTATATTTTATTTATAAAAATTAAGAATTTAAACTTTTTTCACATTTCATCTTTTCTCGTGTTTATATTTTCATTTATACTTTTCTAGATTTAGTTTTTCTTAAGGTGTTTTCAAATAGATGGGGATATCATGAACTTGATCTTGATCGAGATATTCGTCTTGTTGAAGGTTTTGACATTATTTCTGTAATTAACATGGACATTAGTTTCAATTTAAAGATAATTGTAGATATTTTGTGTTATTTTTTCATAGATGTAGGTAATGTTAATAATGATATTTTTTTTCCAATAATATAGTTGTTTCTCTATTAATGCCCAATACAATTTCTTTTCTTTCTTTCCATGCAACTTAAGTTATTTTTAATTTTATAATCGATGTTTTTTTTTTTTAACGGTAAAGAGTTATTTTTTACTAACGTAAGTCGTTTCATGTCCATATTAATAATAATATTTGTAACCGATGTAAACCGAAGTTTTTCAGTTGACATTGACTAATTATTTGTCAGTTGATGTTACTAAAATTATTTGTTTTATAGATGTAGATCAAGATTATTCCTTAACCGACACAGGTCAGGTTTTCCTTTTGACGAATGTTAATTAGGAAAAATTTTAATCAATATTAATGAAAATTTTGACAAAAATTTAATCATCCTTAAAAAAATATATTAAAAAACTTAATAAAAAATCATTTCAATAAATATCAATTGAAAAACATAACGATAACGGACTAATTTTTTTGAATTATGAAATTATTCAATATTAAAATAAACTTTTACATTTAATAATAATTATCGTATCCTATAAAAAAATTAAAATGATAAAAACCTAATTTATCATACCTAAATAAATCATTTAAAAATTCACACAATTTAATTTCTTCAAACTGTCAAATTCCCTATCTAAAGGCTTTTTAAAAGTACAAAATTGCAATCTTAATACGCAAGAATTATAAATACATAAAGTAATGCATTTAGTACATAACAATACTGATTTTGACACACATGAAACTTTTACATTCTTAATTAATAAGAAATCACTCTAACTAATTGAATGATTACCTCACCTAATTTCTGTTTTACATACGAAGTTAGTGCCTTTCGGTTAAATTCATTTAAAACATATTTTCATTTATATATTTATTGAAATAAAACAGTTACACAATCACTAAAATGCATAAAAGTTGAAGCCCGAACAGTTTACAAAACACTCACTTTTGACTCTATGAAGCCGTTTTTCAAGAACAAAAATGTAATAAAATCATGATAATAATGACTATTATTACCTTATCATAAAAAAAAATGAATATAACATAAATTGTGTGGAGAATGAAGTAATGATATTTCTGGCAGCAAAGTTATGAAGTATAAATACAAATCTAGGACTCACCAGAATGACAGAAGCAGGGTTTGGCGTTTGTGGTGTGGCAAATGAGTATTTTCACATCACATAACATAACATCAGCAAGAATCAGAGACAGAGTCAAATTGGGATAGAACATCACATGCCTTAGATCTGTCTCATTTTGCATTCACATTCAGTCATTCCTTCCAGCTTGTATCTTTCAACTCTTTCCACATTTTCCACCCAGAAATCCTCCATTCCTCTCTCTCTCTCCTACTTCCTATGTCCATTTCTGCTTCAATTATTGCACCCTTTAGCCACCTCATTCAATTTCCCTCCACCTTAAACTACAAAGTTCTCTTAACCATGCTTCTCCTTGTCCTATATACCCACATGGGAATATTATCATTTTTCATGTAAAGCACTTCACTTTTTCATCTACATGTGCCCCTTTCACTCTATCTCATCACACCCCAGATCTTAATTATCCCATTTTTCTAACACCCTTTTGTGTGTCATTCAGTCCAGTTGTAGTACTCTCTACTGGGTACTCAAAGATCAGATTTTTTTCAGTGGAACAAGGAGAATCACCCTCCATGTTGACACTAGTTCTTGGACTAGTTTCAGCTGCTTTGCTAGTGATTGTTGCGGGTTATGTGTTGTATTGCAAGAGAAGAGTGTCGAGATATGAGAGTAAGGACATTGAGAGCTCGGAACACAAGGAGGAGGAGGTGGCTCAGAAGGAGGATTTGATGATCTTTCAAGGTGGGGAGGACCTTACAATATGTGACATATTGGATGCTCCAGGGGAAGTGATTGGAAAATCCAACTATGGAACACTGTATAAGGCCTTGTTGCAGAGGAGCAACAAGGTGAGGCTGCTCAGGTTTCTGAGGCCAGTGTGCACTGCAAGAGGTGAAGAATTGGATGAGATGATTCAGTTTCTTGGAAGGATAAGGCATCCTAACTTGGTTCCCCTTCTGGGGTTCTACACTGGGCCAAGGGGTGAGAAGCTTCTTGTTCACCCCTTCTATAGACATGGGAATCTCACTCAGTTCATACGAGGTAATAGATTGTTCTCTTGCCTTTTGTACTTTTTATTCTGTTACTTGGTTTTGCAGGAAATCTGTGTGTCTTCTTTCTCTTGGGATGCTCATTTGGTATTTTGTCCTGATTTTGTCAATATAATAATGGGTTTGAAGAAGGCTTGTGGCAAATCTTGATCTGTAATTAGTTTGAAAACATTCACTACTAGTTTGTATCACTGTTAGTGTTTTGTTAGCAGATGGAGAATGTTGAATTGTGGGGATTTGGGAATTATAGAAGAAATTTTTTTTTTGTTCACTCTAAATCTTCCTTTCTCCCTTGCTAAACCGTAGTTTTTTAAGATTACCACACATATAATGAAATATTCAATCATTACAAATTTAGTAGTCAAAAATATCTCTTACTTTTCAACTGTTCTTGTGTTTCTTTTCAATGTTTTTGGTTCTGCATTAATAGCTCTTAATTATGTGTAGGAGTCTCATTAGAAAAAATTAGCTTAAAAAAATGAAAGGATTATTGTTTTGGTACAAAAATAAAAAACTAACAAATATTACTTTACATGGATGGAGTAATAGTTATTTCAATAGAAAAGTGAAATGATATTTGTACAGCAGAAGAGTTACATTATGTTTACACAGTAGAGAGAGAATGTTGTGTTGGCATATGTATTATGTGTTTTTGTTTTATTATTTTAAAGGGAAGCAGTATAAGCATTGTGTAAGGTTTTTATTTTTGGTTTCCTGTGTACTTTAATGAAATAGACTTTTTCTTCTATGGTGTCAGAAAGCTGAATAAACCCATCTTTCTTCTTCTTTTAGTATTCTATTGACATTTTCCTGGCTGATATTAACACTACTCAATTTTTGTTGCCTTATTATGTTTTGGTCATTTTCATGGCACTGGTATTCATTCATCTGTTAATAAAATTCCAATTAGATTAGGAAATGTCTACATTAAGAAGAGAAAGGGATCAAATAGCTAGGCAGAAGGTTTCAAACCAAGCTACTATTTGATTCATTGGACCTACTCTTCACACCTTATAGACTGATTTTTGTTTAGCATCATATGTTTCATTCATTGATAAAAAAATGTTCACTATGCAGATGGAAATGGAGAGTGTTACAAATGGTCAAACATATGCAGAATATCCATTGGTATTGCCAAAGGATTGGAGTATCTTCACACATCACAGGAGAAGCCTATTATCCATGGAAACCTCAAGTCCAAAAACATCCTCTTGGACCGCTCCTACCAGCCCTACATCTCTGATTCTGGCCTACATCTTCTGCTGAATCCTACTGCTGGCCAAGAAATGCTTGAAAGTTCAGCAGCTGAGGGTTACAAGGCACCTGAGCTCATCAAAATGAAGGATGCTAGTGTGGAGAGTGATATATATAGCCTTGGTGTGATCTTGCTGGAACTGCTTTCAGGAAAGGAGCCTATCAATGAGCACCCTACTCCTGATGAGGATTTCTATTTGCCAAACTTCATGAGAAATGCAGTCCTTGGACACAGAATTGCTGATTTATACCACCCTGCCATTCTTCTCAGAAACAGCAGAGAAGATAGTATTCCAGTCACAGAAGAATTCATTCTCAAAGTTTTTCAACTTGCTATGGCTTGTTGCTCCCCTTCACCCTCAGTCAGACCTAACATAAAGCAAGTCCTCAAGAAACTTGAAGAAATCATGTTCTAGAATCCATAAGGGGCTTTTGTGATTTTTTTGTGTAGTATTGGCCACTCTGGCAGAAGTGATACTGCACACTTTAAATTCTTCAAGCTCATCATTAGCAATGATGAGGTTGGAGACAATATAACATTTATATATGAGAAATTAGGAAGAAAAAAAAAGTAGTCTGCTTACAGAATGTGCAATTGACTACCAAACAAAGCCTTGATGTTGATGTTTAAGGGTTAAAGTCACATGAAGAATCATAGCTTGAAACTAAAGCTACCAAATTCTGAACTCCAAATCTCAAATCTGGCTCCAATTACTGAATTGATTTTTGAGATTTGTGAGACTATGCTTGACAAAACAAGTGAGCTTGTGACATGGACAATGCCACTCATCCTGATACTAGTTCCAGAGATTTGATGGGAAACTATTGAGATTCTTTTACTCTCAAGAATGTGCTGCTGTCCAAGAATTTGTAGCTAGTATGTATGTGAGTTTTGCTGTTGTGGATAACCACAGAATCTGCAATGAGAAATGGTCTTTATCCACAGTGACCCTATCAAATGGCCAAAGAGTTGAACATGCAAAGGAATCTGAATAATTATGTAGGCCAGGAAGTGGGATCATTTGGTGGCAGATTTTCAAAATCTCACCAAGAACAAGTTACATTGTTTGTTATGGTTAGGTCTCTCAGCAACACCATTTCATTCTGAGCATGCCCTTTATTTACTTCAGATAATTTTGCACTTCTTTTATCTTGAGAGACCATACTTTCCCAGTTGTAAACTCTTCTTCATTTGGTGAAATGTTTGTTTTCAGTTATGCAACTTGATAGTGAAAGCAACTCATTGTTGTTCCCTCAGATTATTGTAGATTCTGACATTGCACGTTTATGACTGAGAGAATCAGATCATCAACCACCATTGCAATTTTTAATTTTTGATTGATAGATTATAGCTGGTGGAACTGGTAGTTGGAAGTTAGGTGAGGGAGGGTGTGCTAATTCATTGCTCACACATCACTATCTAGTTCATAACAAATTAAACATTGTTTTGCATTTCTTATCCCCGAAAAGACCACAATTACAGTTATGAAATTGCAAAACATAGTCAAATGTATCTCTGCTTTTGGAAATGTGATATGTCACCTTGACTAAGGACCAATCAACCGTAATTTCTCCATACACATTGGGGACATGTGGGGTTGTATTACATTTTGTGGTAACAAGATGCAACATTGTGGTTCCCACCTTTTTTCCCTTTTATATATGTAGCAGTACCTTTCTGTCATGCCCTTCTCCTCCTTCACATAGATAGCAACATAGTTTGTATTCACAGTATTTGTAGATAATTTCTTTCTGTAAACATTTTTAGGAAAGGAAAATGAGAAGAAAAACTGAAGATAATATTGTTTATAAATAAAATTTCTTTACAATTCTTTTACCAGAATTTTTATAAAAAAGATTGAAGAAAATGAATTTTATTTTATTTTTATAAGTTAAACTTAATTTATGTACAGGTTAAGAATAAAAATTTGTAAAATTTTGGGATGAGAGAATTTTTGTAAGCTATAGTTAATAGATAAACTAGTTTTAACTCATCAAAACAGGAAAAAAATATAGTGGGTTCAACCTCAAATTTTATGACTTCTCCTAACAGAAGAAAGTTAGAGTAAAAGATAAAAGTTATGATTATATCTACGTAGTTAATATATATATATATATATATAATTTTAGGTAAGGATATTTATGTCTTTTTTTTTCATATGTTTGTTTCTTTTGTCCCAAACAACTAAATTATTATTTTTGAACAAATATGTTTCAGATCTATTAGGTTTTTACTTCTTTAACATTTAATTTAATATTTTAATAGTATTAACAAATATTGGTAGTCGTATACATCTCCAAATACTTACAAAATTCATGAACAACTACGTAAACACTTTAAATAATAAGATATTTTTTACTAACAATTTACTAATAAGTACTTCTATTAAAGAAAGATAAATTTTACTAATAAAGTCACTGATTTGAATATTATCGACAAGAAAATGTTGCTGAAAAAGAAAACATCTACCGCAAGTAGCTAAGAAGAGCTACTAAAATCAATAAAAATTCATGCAATAATAATGAAAAAGAATAATTAATGTTTTTCTTTAATAATCTTATTATTATAGTATAATATAATATTGTTATTATTCTTTATACTTGCAAGTCTGCAAATTCATGCCTTACTGAATAGTGTTATTACTTTTTCATTGTATTTAAGAATTCAACCACCAATGCCAACAAAATAGTCAAAAGGATGGTGATGCTTTTGTTTGTGTTCCCAAAAAAGAAAAAATTTTCTAACCTTTTGGTGGGTTGTTTAGTTGTATTATTATGGAGTCTTATTCAATTGTTCTACATACTATGCTAGAGTTTTTAGTAAGTTTTGTTTTACCCTTTTTTTTATCTTCTTGAGCATTAATAGCAAAGAAAAAGTGATTAGAAAACAAAGTAGAAGTACATCTTTACATGATTAACATGATTGTTGCATCTTAGTAATTTATTAAAGCTAGTAGAATCCCATGAATGGTTGCTTCACTCTTCATTAAATAATGAATAAGATATATGCTTATGGATGTCCTTATCCAACACATGATACTATAATTGCAACATAAATATAATGGTTATTATTATTATTTTTCAAAAAATGCAAAAATGATCACACTAGAAATCAATTATTGCTTAAGTTGTGAAATGACCTACAACCTAACCAACCAAACTCTTTTTTCCCATTGCAAATAATTGGGAAGAAGAAATGTCTCAAATGAGTTTGGATCCACAAGCATGATGCAGCAATAAATTGTGCTGGAAGACTATAAAATATATGCTACATTTTCTGTGATATATATATATATATTAACATATTTATAATTCATTTATTAAGAAGTTTGATAGAAAGAAAATGTGTCAGTTTTTTCAGGAAATCCAAGTTAAGAAAGTGGACCTTTTCTTATTTGGTTTATCTTTTAAAAATTAATAATTTAGAAAATCATTATTTTTAAATGAATTTTAATCAAGATATTCTCTTAAAATTAATAAGAGGAAAGAAAATCATACTTTTTGAATTAAAATAATTTTTTACAGAAAAAATATCGTATTATTTTATTCATTTTTATTCTTTATAAAATGCATCTGTTTTGATTTTGGTTTACGAAAAAAAATGTTTTTTTTCTTATAAAATTAACAGTTAACATTTTTAGTTTCTAATATCATTATGACAATAATTAAGTTTTTATATATTGAACAAAGTGTTAAAATAAAATTGAAGTGATACGTACTAGTATTGAAATATTATATTCACATGTATTATTAAAAAAACTCTTAAAAGTTGTAAAATAAATATAATTAATCTATCTTAAAACAAATATTAGAGAATAAAAATGATGATTTAAAATTTTGAAGAATATGAACGTGGATTAAAAAAATATTTACCTTTTATAAGGATTAAAAAATGATTTGAAATTTTACAAAAGAATGAAAACAAAATTATAGAACCAAAATCTAAACTTACTAATTTTAACAAAAAGTAGAAATAAATTAAAACTTAGAACAACGGATTGCTTTTGATTTCTAGAAAATTTATAAAAATATTTCTAATATTTCATACTATTCAAATGGAAATTTAGCTATGAAAATTGATGATTTTCAGAAATAATGATTCTTGAATACAAAGGAATAATCCAACGCAAAAGAAAACAAAAAGTGGTATGAAAATGAAACAAATTGAATAAATTTAAATGGGTGATAACAGAAAAACTTTAGGGAGAAAAGTGTACAATCACTAAAAAAAAATAATAAGATCGTAGGTAAATTTCCCACCAACTTTTATTGATGATTAATTTTTCCCACGAAATTTATTCCGTGAGTAAAAATTTATATTAACCAGGACCTTTGAATGTTGAAGGAAACTTTTTATCACTGCACCAAACAAACAAATATGATAATGTTATGATTATTATTATTCTTATTATGATTATATTTATGATTATGATCGTTAATAATAATAATAATAATAATAATAATAATATTATTATTATTATTATTATTATCATTAATATTATTATTATTATCATTTTTATTAAAAACGATAATAATAATAATATTAACAATAATATCAATAATAATATTAATAATATTGATGAAAAAAATAATATTAATAAGATTCATAATAATAATAATAATAAATTAATAAAATTTAAAATATTAATATTATTAATAATATTAATACGGGTAATAAAAATAACATTAATAATAATAATATTAGAAATAAGAATATTAATGTTAACATTAAT
>Ga0099824_1007829_pt1 | contig 13939 bp, 4 predicted proteins | sample SiratrowhiteBW_FD_76837 | JGI IMG/M metagenome (GOLD analysis project Ga0099824, IMG submission 76837) | Root nodule microbial communities of legume samples collected from California, USA - Siratro white BW | ecosystem: Host-associated > Plants > Roots > Nodule | place: USA: California... | reverse complement strand
TATGAGATATATATATATATATATATATATATATATATATATATATATATATATATATATATTCAATATGTTCATATTAGTATTTATTTATGTGTTCAATGTTTGTTATAGAATACATGATGATTTAAGTGTTTTTGGAAAATGTTTTCATAGTCTTAGACTCTTAAGCAAACCACTCAATAAACTTGAAATCTATAAATTAATTCGAGTTTATTTATTTTAGAGAGTCATTAAACCTAAAACTGATTTTTTAATTAAAATTTTTAGAAATTAGAACTTGATAGTAAACTAAGAGTGTTTTCTTTTAAGAGATTAGAGTTGAATAATGGTTGGCTAATTTTACTATGTGTTCAAACCCGAAAAGAGAGTAGTTATGAAATGTAACCCAATAATATTTTCATCATTTGACAACTTTAAACTAAAAACTAGAAAATATCATATCTTTGAGTCAAATATATCTTTGTGCTGCTTTTATCTTCACAAAATCAGTTGAAAGTTTGTATATTTTTTTATTTATTTCTTAATCATATTTCTGAGTCTAGAATATAATTTTGTGTAATATTATTCAGACATTTTACTTGAACTTCGAAATTACTTCTTATAGGTTGGGTGTGGTCGTCACAAGTATTGAACTTTATCTCTTCAAATTGCATAGAGAACTTGATTATATTCATTACACTCTTTAACTTGTGTTTTTCCACTCAGTTTTTATCTCTCTTTGAAATCAAAAGCAACACCAGTCCAAGAACATCATTTCGGTATGACTAATTACTTATTTACTGTATTTATATAAAGTAACATAAACATATTTTACATATATTTATGATTTTTTGTATTAAAATGTACTGTTTCGGTACGTTTAATAGTCTCACATTGTTTAGGAGTCGAGATCAAGGTTCGTTTAAATACAACTTGGTCCGTTTAAATACAACTTCCTCCCTTAACCTTTTAAGTCGCCTTTTAAGACAAAACCGTGACGGAGCTTCGAGCTTCAAAACGGACAATACTTTGGATGTGGTGATTAACCCTAATGATGTCATCTCAATGATTTTTTCCAATTTAAAATTCAGAGTCCCGTTACGATTTTGTCCTTAAAAAGTATCTCGGAGAGTTAAGGAAGTAAGATATATTTAAACGAACCTTGAACTCAACTCCTAAGTAATGTAGGATTATTGGGCGTACCGAATAGGTACAATTTTATCATGTATTTACTAAAATGAAAAAAAAAAATCAATTACGTTTTTGAATAAGTCGTAAGCCTTGAACACAAATTTAATTAGTGGTGAAGTTGTTTACACAAATTCTATGTAAATATACAAAGCTAAAGTTGTGCATGCAGAGAACGATGTCATTGTAAAAATTATACAATTGAAGTCGTCACAAAAATAACAAGTAAAAAAAGTTTTTTTTTATAATTTAAAACATGGAATAGTTTGATTGAGTTGTTGAATATTTAATTAATTTTAAAAAACTAATTAGTTGATTCATTTAATAAATAGTAAAATAGTTATCTTTTAATTGAGAAATGAATAAAAATAAAATGATGTTAAAATAACAAATGAATAAACACATAGTGTTTAATTTTTTAAAATGTAATAAAAAATTGTATGATAAATTGTATAATATGTACTAAATTATTATTTAGAATTATTTAAGTGATTTGTTATTAATACATTGGTATAAATTTGTAAGAATAGTTTAAAATAAGATATGAAGTAAAATGAAACAAAGTATCCAATAAAGTAAAGAAATTGTCATTATAGAGAATATAAAAATATTAGAAGAGACGACATTTTATTATTTGTATGGACAATTTGTCCTATTTTGATCTTTATTTCAACAATAAGAACATTTATTTGGATTATTCAAAATTGGTTCATTCATTTCATTATGTATATGACTAGTTGTTAGTCCTCCCAATTCTTTACGCCGCATGTGAGGGTCTGAGATCAAATTTAGTCCTATATATATAGATCAATAATCTTTATTTCGAATGGGATGAGATTGGACTTTGTAAGCCTTGTAAATATTATGTAGATTGTATTGGGTTAGCAAATATCGTTAGTTGTAAATGACATGCTAAACAAATAGCAATAATATGAGCACACGAAAGGCACAGAACTTGAAACTCCCCATAATCACACTACCAGTCATTTAGTCTGACTGTATATGACATAGGTCAGCGTCGAAGTTAGGAAATTATTAGCTCCTAAAGATCAAATTGAACTTCCTCTATTATACCTTTGAATATGACACATGACATATTGTTGTTGATTTTTTCGTAACAATACAATAATATCTTCAGGATATTGATGGGAAGCTCGTAACATGCACGCCGTCTTGGTCCCTCATTCAACAAACCAGGATTTGGCTCTTTTAAAAGTTGTCTTAACAAGAGCACAAACTAGTAAGGGTCATACTCCCTTCAAAATAGATTTCATGCACTTGACTAAATTTATTGTCATGTAACCATACCTCTTTCCTCTAACATATGCCTGAATCCATTTTTTTTAAAGGTATTTTATCTAGCCAAGCAAAAGCTTGGTGAAATTATGATCTTAGAGTTGATAACTTTGTTTGAAGAGTTGGTTGTTTCATTTTATAGCCTATGACAATGTAATAAATAAAATTGGTGCTAAAGTTCTTGTCATCTTGTAATATTGGCACATAATCGAAGGTAAGGAAAATAGATATACATGTTTATCAGTTGTCGCTTTAATTTTGCATTCTTGAAATTTTTATTGAAGTTAGATGCAATGTGACGTATGCAATACATTGAGAGGAGACCATCCATTTCCAACCAACTTCTACAGATTGAAATGTTGATAGTATGATTGTTCCTCTATCGGTTATCAGGCATATATTTCGTTGTGGCGTGACATATGCTTGTAAAAATTGGAAGAACCATATCAAGGTTTCCTTTGTTTCACCTTCACCTAATGCAAAAGCTAAAGGGAACATGTTTCGGTTGTCATCCAACCCAATTGCAGTTAGCAAAGCCCCATGGTATTTTCCAGTAAGAAATGTTGAATCAATTTGCACTATTGGCTTGCAGTAATTGAAACCATCAATGCATGACTTGAATGCTCAAAATACACATTCCAAGATGTAACAAGAGGTGTCTTGAACATCTTCTATAACAAAAGGCAAAGTGACATACTGGACAATTGTGCCCAAGAAACTATCTTGTACAGCTTGCAACCATCTTGGAAGATGATTGTATGATTTGTTCCAGTTACCGAATTTCATGGCTAGCGTTTTTTGTTTGACAATCCATTTTTTTTTGTACATGACTGAATAACCATGACAATGTTTAATTTTTGCAATTAAATTCTTTGTCGAGATGGATGGATTTGCCTTCACAAAATTGACCATAATAGATGCAATTTGGGTTGATTCCAAATTGACGTGGTAAACACATATGCGACGCTTCATTTTTTTTAATCTTCCATTGATTGTGAATTTTGCTAAAGGATGCTCTCAAACATCATTGGCAATCATTGTTGTAATAAATGCTTTGTGCTACATACCAATTTGTTTTGAACTCGATGAGAGAAATTTGTAGCCTTGATCGATGTGATATTGCATGATTGTAGCCAATGTAGCCTCTGTGTTATGAAAACACATATGTTCAAAAACCTCATATTCAATTATTTGTCTGAGGCGACTAAATGACTCAACTTGGTGGCTTGATGATGTGGGAAAAACAACTTCGTGGGATAACTACTCGTTGTCCTTGTCTTCACTGAATTCGTGAATCATATTTCTGATTATTGGTCTTTTCTGGATAACCCTGAAATTGTCTGCACTGAACCCACATCTATTTGCCATATAGATCATGAAAATAGTTTACTTTATATGTGATTTATGTCCCTGACTATTAGTTGTTACAAGAATTTGCCATGCAAAGTAAATAAATTTACCTCTTCAATATAAAACAAGAGGTTGTGGTTCATAAAGATAAGTTATAAGAAATGCATAGTGTCTAGTGCTCATTAACTCCTTGATGAATTACTACTCCAAAAGACATTGTTACATCCAGATATATAATGTACTTGACAAAGTTTATTGATTGCTATTTTGCTCCTAAATGAAGTACATGAACATGGTATAATCTTACAAAGTTGTGCTTTCAATTCATGTAAAAAAAACTTGCTCGTTGATGGAAGAAGGCCTGGACAAGGTCCTATCACAAGATCTATGGCTAAGCAAATAGAGGAGCAGTGATAGTCTAAGGTACAAATACACACCAAGGTACTGACAATTTTGACTCCCTGATTTTGTAGAAATTTGTATAAAACTTTGTAATATAAAAAAGAAGTCCAAATAGGAGTAGAATAAAATCCTAGGCGTGCTAGGGTTAGGGTTAACATGCCTAGTCCAAGAAGAGTGGCAGATATTTACATGACAAAGGAAGCTTGAGGCCCAAGGTAGGGTTAGGAAATTTACTCCACATACTAGGGTTAGGGTGAGGGTATGAAATGTGTGAAGCGAGCTAGAGTTAAGGTAGAGTAGCTTGTGTCATACGCTAGGTTTGCCAAGCTTCTCCTACAAGCTTTTCCTTCTACTTTCTTATATATATATAGATGTGTAGGCAATGGTAAAATAACTTGAATGACATAAAGAATTGCTGTAAAAAAATTTCCAGCACTTTGTTTGAGCTCCTTTTTGTTTACTCTCCTTTGAGATAGACTTAGAAAACACTTGATAGCTAATCTCTATCAAGAACCTTGTTCCATCTAGTTCATCATTCTACACAGTACAAAACTTCTCCTACGCACTTCCATTGCTCACATTACACCTCACGGTACTAGCTCTATAAATTTGATTCCGCAACACTCTTCGGAGCTGCTCCTCCATTTTCAATCGATGCAAGTCTTCCCAAAGCTTTCTCCACAAGCTTGAAGCAACGTAGAAGCAAAGCAGCTAGAAGCATCTCCATCACTCGTGCTTTCAATTGCATGCTCCAACACTTTCTTAACCAATTCAATGTGCAGTACAATCTTATGTTTGTCACACAGTCCCCATTAATTAGTTATTCTTTTTTAATTGATTTAGAAAGATTGAATAACGTGTTGGATGAGTTTCCAGCTAAGTTTTTCTCTAGCTATTTTTAATCGACAACTTTATGCATGTTGCTTAATCAATAAAGATGGTGGTGATAAAGGATAAATTATTGTTATTAAGTTTTGTTTAGTGATAAATGATATTATTATAGCACAACATGTTCGAGCTCACATCTTGACATTAATTGGAAGTCAATCAATGCCGACACATCAACTAGTTGGGTTCATGCAATGTATTTGTTGTTATTGAATGAGTTGAATAACATGTAGGGCTTAGCTATTTTGGCATGTCTATATCATGCACTGGATCACGAAATTGGATGTTACTTTTACAGTGCTAGGCTTGAGACTACATTACATGCATTTCTCCAACTATTGAGCCATTAATTGCCGAGGACACATTTGAAGGCCTTGGTTTTCCACTTGTGAAAATATTATTATTGCTTTTACTAAACTAAAATTATATTGTTAATCTTTTTATTAAGTGTAACATAAAAAAAATTTCTCGTAAGTGGTCTCAAACATTGTAAATATCTGACACAAGTACGACTATAATTAGTCAAATACGGAATATCCTTGATCACCTGTAGCCAAAATAGGTTCTTCATTCATGCTCTTACAACCTTATTATTTGCACACAATTCAAAAAATTAATTAGGTTCACATTTTTTTTTTCAGTTCTTGTGGACTCTTATCGTTGCAATGAAGTTAGTCCCCTAATTATAATTGATGTGTCTATTGTAAGTTGGACAATTGTACCTCATATATGTTTTGCAACTATCAAATTTCATCAAGCAGATAAGATGATACGATAGCTTGGGTATTAACAAAAAATTCCAATCGACCCATGCAAACTCGATCATGTTCAAAAGAGTACATACATGGAAGAACAAATAGGTAATGGCCATAATATCACGAGAGATGGAAAGAATGTGAAATGACAGACAAAATCATTTAATTGAAATAATCCCATTCAAAAAAATGACCATTTACGTGATAGTTCAATATATATGCAATGCTACATCCATCATACTACCCACTACATTTCAACTTTACAGTCTACTTCCGACGATGATGTAAGTTAATTCTACAAACCATTTAATTTTGTACTTTTATTCACCCCTAAATTAACAATTATTTTTCAACAATATGACACACCGCCCAATACTCAATCACTTCATTTGCAAACCCATCATCATCATATCGGCTCTTCTTCAAATGCTCAACAATTTCATAAACAATCTTTTTGTCAAGCTACCCCCTAAACCAATAAAAATGTTTGGATATATGGATTATCATCACAATATGTTTGTCCAATTTTTGTACCAAGAGGTATTTTCCCTTACACTATATTTCCATTCTAGCCTAATCTTTTTTCATGTGCATTACATATGTTTAGTACTTCAACAATGACATTGTCCTCTGCTTTTCATCCAATTTCATCCATGCATTGTATCAACCTATAATGCCTCTATACGAGTTCAATATTTCAACTCAGGACAACCAAGGGAAAGGAAATGATGATGATAGTCCACTTCCACCACCTTCTAATACATCTATCAAACAAGACCCACCGAAACGACAACCAAAACAAAGAAGAAGACCACCATATAACACATGATCCCACGTATAGTTTGTTTGTCGTTACTTATATTATTGTGTAAGTTTACTTTTCATGTTCAAGTCCTTTACATAACCTAATAATGTTATTTCTTTTATTTACTAATACTATTTTACACAACTAAATAAATACATACACAAATTAAACAAAATTTCACATACTCAAACTCAACCTCAACATTTACTATTAAAAAATATTTTATTATAAAATAATTTCTAAAATCAACAAATCTCAAAAATTCCCACACATATGTATTAGTAAGAAATTACTTAAATAATTACAAATACTAATTTATTATATATTATACAATTTGTCAAACAATTGTTTATTACAATTTTTAGAAATTACATAACTCAATTAAATAATTTGTTATATAATATTTTTTGCCAATTTTTTCATTGATTTTACAAATCAAAGACAACAATTTTATCAATTTTTAAATTAATTAGATAAATATTTCTTATAATTTTTTTTAATTATTTAATAACTCAATCTTTAAATTTATATATTATTTTATATATATTTTATTTATTCACATATATTACTAATTATTTTTTCTTATTAATCCTAAATTACTAAATACTAACAAAACAAAAATGTAAAGCTGATCACTACTATAGTTTTACATAGAATTCGAGTTATTGGTGACAGCTTCATTGCTAATTATATTCATCCAATTATGCAATAAAATCGTAGTGTGGAAATACGATTTCAGTTCAAATAATTTAGTGGAAGAGCTGAAGTAAGACTTATATTATATAAAATGGTTCTTGTAGAACATAACTTAACCAAAAACATAATTAAAAATCTTTTACCTTTAATAAATATAGGATAAAATTACATCATTGTAGAAAAGCCGATATTCCCCCATAAAAAAAATAGCATGAGTATTAGATAGCAGCAGATGCACGCTCTCCTTTGCTACCAAATTAGCTCTGCACTTCTCTATTTGTCCATGTGAATAGTTGCTGAAACTCCCAAAGATAATGGATCTCGTGTGCTTTGTCTCACCATATACGCTACTCAGGTGAAAATGTTCGATATTGGAGCGTACGGATGCATGTCCAAAATCAGTTATGGGAACCATTTTTCAATCAATACATTTCTTTATTTAACTTGTGGGGTCTTATCTTCACTCGATTTTCATCTAACAACTTTCTTTTTCTTCTTTTCGCTATCGCTTAGTGCTATAAATTATTCTATTATATATTTTAAGTCAATTTCTGTTTTCTCCCAACTTTAACGTGATGTTAAGCCAAAAAGAGCGGTTATTACATATGAATCATTTAACTATAATATCCAAACAGCGGCTCAGAATCTTCTGCTATCTTCATGCTCGTTAGAGTTAATTATTAAGATCACTGATTAGGCAAGTCATAATTCTACTTCATTGGAATATTTTAAGTAAAGAGTTATCATGTAACGTTTAATTCTAAATCTCTAATCATTTAGGTATTTTTAATTAAATTTTTTATGTATTAAGTACTTAAAATTTTTATATTTTTTAATTAAGTTTTTAGTGTTTAATGTTTTCATTAATTAAAAAAAGTTACTGACATTTTGATTTATTGTAAGGTTTTTTAATTAATATAAAATGATATTATGATTAATATAAACATATAGAAGTAATTTTACATTACATTAAACTCAGTACTTAACTAAAAAAAATCAAATTTCTTGACACGTGAAAATAAACAAGTTAGATAACTAAATAAAATAACAGTTATGTCATAAATCTACGAGAAACTTACAACTTAATTAAGTCAATATTTAATGATTTATTTTAAATTTTGATAAAATTTTAAACTTTTTTAATATTTAAAAAATATAGAAAATCATTGTCAACTAATACAATTTTAAAAATGATTTTAAAAATGAGATATAATTTAACTTAAAGAATTTAAATTTAAATAACTAATACTAACAGTGCAGATGTTTTAAACGAAAATGTTATTTGAAATTGTAGTGATCAAACATGTGATTTTAAATTAATCAAAAAAGTATTTAAAGTGTTTTTTGCAATCAATTTAATTTTTAGAGATACAATAACTGAATGACATAATAAAATAATTTTTAATATACATACATATGTTATCAATTAATTAACTTAGTAGAATTATAGTAATTGCTTAATATATAAGTAAAAAAATCGTTTTAGTTCATTTTCAATTTCAAAATTCATTTTAAACGTCACACTTAGGTTCCTATTTAGGTTCAAAATTTATTTTCACACTCAGCCTACACTATTTGTATTTTATTTTATTTTTTAAAATTATCAAACAGCTTTCGATTACACAGGCCTAGTCCACGTAAAATTTTAGTGTCTTACTAGAGTGGGCTTAATAGAGTGTTTGGTAACACTTTTTTTCAATGATAAGAGCACTATATGTTTAGATCTTTATGTAACTAGTAATAAATATATGATTATTTTCTAAATAAATTATGCAATACGCAACAATAATAATAATTATAATAGAATTAGATAAAAAAGTAATTCTATAAAATTTTATAAATTTTTATAATTTTTTTGATAAAATCTCGAATCATATAATAAAATACTACATAAATATATAAAATTTTTTAACAAATATAAATAGGTAAAATAAAAAAAAATATAAAAAATACTAAAAAAATAAAATACAAATAGTAAACGATGAAATTTTGAAATTTTCAGATGCTCAACCCCTTTCGAGAGTTGGCTAGCGAATTCTTTACCCTAATTCGAGCAACTTTTTTTTTGGAACGTTTCAATCCGAACTCTATCAAAAGTTATGACCATTTTTGCACGACATTTTTGCAACTAAAAATATATGATAAATCTATATAATGTAAGAATTTTACCATTAAATATACACTAAATCAAGTTGCTTATAAAAAATTTGAGTCAAAAACAAATTTCTAACTATTTTTTAATAAATTTTACAAAATTGCTAACCTCTTCCAAAGAGAAGTGATACGGGATGTCGAACCAAGCATTTCCGGTGGAGAAAAGTTCATACATCAAGTATATAGCATGCTCAAAAACCTACAACGTAAAAAAGTTAACAAATCACATATGTTGAAAACATTGAAGAAAGAAGATGAAAGTAACAAAGGAACGAAATAAACGTGACTGAGAAGACTAGAGAACGTACTGCACCATAGAGACAGCGGGGCGAGAGGGAGGAAAAAACAAATAATGAAAGAAAAAAGTGAAAACATTAGGTTAAAAACAGTTGGCAAGGATTAAAATAGGAAATACAACAGCGATTGAGAGCTCAACCACTATCATATATTTCTACATAATTTCAAAAATGGCACTATTTTTATTTACCGCAATTGTGTTTTAACTGTTATTTTATCCTGTTATAAAATGTGATTTTTTATTAGTGATTGTTCAACACTAACTCTTTTTCCTCTTGGGTTCTGTACGTCTAAAACCTAACACAAACACTTTATAAATATGTCTTTAGAACGACATTCGCGTTTGACTCAACTTAAGTAGCGTCAAGCTCAATTGATCTTTCATTGGTCTAAATCCAACTCGCATTTCACACAACTTTCTTGATGTCGGGTGTGATTCTACTGAATTTTCTCCTCTTCTATGTACTTATTTATGAATCTTCTATCTTTATCTTCCTTTGTGAAATTTTGATGTATGATTCTTCATGAACTTAAATCTTTTTCTTTAATTTCAGGATTTTTTATCTCTTTCTAAAAAGAATAAGAAAAGTTACTACACTTTATCAGTTTATTAATAAAAACTGAATATAAATAAGAAAATAAGTCGAATCTAAATTTAGAAAAGGCTAATTTCATAATAAAAATTAGATTAAAAATGAGATAAAAGTATTTGTTATCAGCTTTACAACCAAAACTAATTTCTCCCAATTATACTGTAACACTTTTGCATTGGATGGATACGAATAACAGTTGTCAAATATATGTTTTTGTAACAATTATTCAAAACAATAATTATTGTATAGTTCGTTTAAATTTAGAAAAATACAAAACAAAGTTTAGAAAACGAATATAATTTACTCAAAAATTTTGTCCGCTTTATTTATTTATATGAAAGTAGTCATTGATAATTGTTATTGATTTTTCGTCATACGAATGACCTTTATGAAATTATTCCCAATTAAAATTTAAAAAGTGAATAATAATAAAAGGTTTCTTTATAAAATGAACCAAAAAGAAGTTAAAATCAAAACTATAATAGCAGTATTTCAGAAACTTAGCATATGCCTTTATGTCTCCAGAATAAGCGGAATATATTCCTCGGTTTATTCCGATACGACTCCATCAGTCAACTTTATGTGCCTAAACCAAATGTGTTTATTTGATAATATAAAAAAAAGTTTACCAACGGATTAGAATATTAAGAATCATAATATATCAAAAAATGTTCAAAGCATGCTAACAAATCACGAATTTTTTAATAATTTACTATATTCACTTTAAAATATATAAGATCAAAAGGTTTATACCTAGTGGATTCCGAATTCGGGTATTGGCAAAAATAATATGCGCATACACTAACTACTTAAATTGTCCATATTCTCATACGAAATTATATTCTTTTCACTTTTAACATGAAATTATTCTAAGAGCATATATTGTTGAGCCTCGGTGATTCTGTCTGTCCACGGAGTGGAACATAATTAATTAATAGTGTTTGGATAAAAGAATATATATATATATATATATATATATATTTCTCATTATGTAAAAAAATAATTTTTATTTATTTTCAACCCTTTATTTCTTTATTAGTGCTAATACATAATACATTTATGTTGTTAACGTACATATTGATTTACATATTGATTTAAGAGTAAGTGTGGATAGTGAGTCACAAATAGAAATGGATACTATTGATAATTTCAGAATGAGTAAGACTTCTATGTTTGGTATTTAAATTATATTTTTATTTCTATTATAATATATATATATATATATATATATATATATATATATATATATATATATATATATATATATATGCCTAATTTCGTTTGAGTAAAAATAAAAAAGGTAATAATTTAAAAAAACGTTTTTACTTAATTTAAAAAAAAAACTAAGATAAAAATAGATTTCAAAAAAAATTTAGTTATTGAATTTTATTATCTCTTCTTTTATTCCTAAAGGTAAAAAATAATAATAATAAAAATTAAAAAAAAAGAAAAGTTTTTTGTGTTTTATTTATTGGATGCAGAGGTGGAGCCCGTTCCCTTCCCCATTCTCATTTGGACTAGTGAGTCACTACCTCTCATTAACATACTTGGGCTACACCTTTACGCTTTTTTCACACTCCTCAACTCCTTTACACACCCTCAAATCTCATGATTTCCTTACTCAAATCTTTCGTATACTCTCAGCTCCCACCTCTCTACTCCATTATCTCACAGATCACGAATAAAGACAAAACAAAAAGCTTTGTTTCCTGAAAAAATTGTTTTGCTCCCGCTATAAATAGCCTTTTTCTAGGCTGCTCTTGACATCCTTGAGGGCATACAGAAAAGCCCAAATTCGTACCCCACACCCATAAAAGACCACACACATCACAAAGGAGGGGAGGAGGTGGTGAAGTAACAACAAAAAAGCAACCCCTACACCAACGTTGGGGAACCCTACAATAACATTTCCCTGCTCCACTATCTCACACAATAAAGTTGTTTAAAAAAAGGATTTGGTCTCTTTGAAGAGAACGGTATATACCCATAAGAACTCATGCCATTCCCTCACACCTTCTCACTCTCTTTGCACTTCCCAGATCCTCACCACAAAAAAAAAAAATGACTCTCCATCATTCTCTCGTGCCGAGCACAACACTCACATTTTCTCCTATCACAAAACTCACCTACAATGTCTCACAACACATATACGCTACTCCCATGCATGTCTCGCCATACACCTTCTGCCCGCACCACCACCGGAAGCCAAAGACATCCTATGCACCTCCCATGCACCACAAGGCTCTCGCACCATCTCTCTCGCCTGCTTGAACGCTCTATCTCTCCCACTCGTTCACATAATATATCCAAAGAACTAGACAACTACTCATCATGTGTAATCCCAAACCATCATCATCCCCGTCCCACAAAAACACCTTGCATCTCACCTTCACTCACATAAAAACTCTCATGGACCCACTCACATTCACCCTCACTAGCATTGCACCTCACCTCACTCATGAGGCACTCTCCTAAACCCTACCTCGCTTCCGCCATCTTAAACACCACCACCCAACACTCATAGTTTCCAAGCTTTTCCACCAATATACGCCACCCTTACACTTACACACCAAAATAAACACAATAGTTTCACATTCACAACCCTCACCACTTCTCTTCCACGCACCTCCATTACGGCCCCCAACTTCCACCACACAACGCGCCACCACAACACCTTCTCTATTGAGTTGTTATTACTGGTAAAACCAGTAAGTTTGTTAACTTATTTTATTAATCTATAGAATACAGAAGAAAACCCTTTTATATAAGGGTACTCATAGTTGTACAAACATATACAGAAATAAAATACAGAATGTTAAAGGATTGAGTTTTTCTTTACCTCCTATTTCTCATCTTCTCCCGTGTGTATTTTCGTTTCTGCACTGTTATTACTTCTGTTTCTTGGGCCGTTTCAATATATCTTCGTCTCTTTCACAAATACCCGCATCTGTAGTGAAGATTGTTGAGAATAGCTGGAAGATTCCTGATTGCAGTTTACTTCTACGTTGAGGAAAACCCTAGCAGAGCTTTTTGGTATTTCGTGAATGAATCTGAAATGTTAAGTGTGGAAGATACCCGTGAGTAAAAGAAGGGTCTGGAAACCAGCTGACATGTAAAGCAATTACACAAAACGCACGTTAGTATTTTTTTTTTTTCTTGGACCTTCTTGATGGGTCTGTATTCTCAATATGGTATCAAAGTAGGCTAAGGCCTGCTCTGCTTCTGTTGCAATAATTCTTTGTTTACTTTTAGTTCTTTGAATTTCTTGTTTTGAAGAAAAGAATGGATTCTACACAGCCAGGGATGGATATTAGTCAAAATTCAAATAGTCCTTATTATTTACATCCTGGAAAAAGTCCAGGATTGGTTTTGATTTCCACAACTCTTAGTGAAAACAATTATCATACATGGAGTAGGAATATGAGACGTGCCCTACTGTCAAAGAATTAGCTCAAATTTGTTGATGGAAGTATTATGAAATCTGAAAATGTTAGTTCTTTGTTTGAAGCATGGGAAAGATGCAATGTAATGGTTCT
>Ga0099824_1007828_pt1 | contig 13941 bp, 7 predicted proteins | sample SiratrowhiteBW_FD_76837 | JGI IMG/M metagenome (GOLD analysis project Ga0099824, IMG submission 76837) | Root nodule microbial communities of legume samples collected from California, USA - Siratro white BW | ecosystem: Host-associated > Plants > Roots > Nodule | place: USA: California... | reverse complement strand
ATTTGTTATATAACCTTACACACCATTAATTCATGAATCTGATCATAAACTATTGGAGACTGTAAAATTAAAATTTATTGTAATTATCCTCACGTAACTGCAAACTCACGCATTGGTTTAAATAAAACTTTATCTATCCTTATGAATCTGATCATAAACTATTGGAGACTGTAAAATGAAAATTTATTGTAATTATCCTTACGTAACTGCAAACTTACGCATTGGTTTAAATAAAACTTTCTAGTTATTAAAATGGAAAAGAGGGTCTATCTACGTGACAAAAACTTTTTAAGTATACTCCTTCTATATTCGTTTTCATGAGTCATGTGAAAGGCTAAGTTGCCTTTATTAAATTGTTTAGCATGGTTCATGTGAACGACTTACTACAACATATACGGCAATGAAAACGAATTTTGCCTTTATTTTTTATTTTTCTTTGATTGCTTTAGGAATGTTAAGCACGTCCACATTCAGATGAGAACAAAGCAACATCTAGCTTTAGGGAAAAAGTTGCTGCGGATCCCATGTCCATCGTCACAAGAAAGAGATTGTTAATAGGAATAAATCATTCATTACTAAAAAGGAAAAATTAGGAAGATGATGAGCTGCGGTTTCATTTCAGATAAATGTTCAAAAGTTTCCGATGAAATTAACCGTAGTTTGAATTTTTAATTTAGCCTTTGCTTTTTAATTTAGTTTTCTATGACAAGTTTCAATTTTTTTCTATCCACGAAGTTTAAATTCAGTTTTTAGAACAATTTCAACAACAAAAAACTTTTGATGAGAAATAGTTAAATTAAACTTTAATTAATAAAACTTTGTTCGAGTTGAGATTAGAAGTGAACTGTCTATGGAGGATTAAGAAAACTTCGAAAAAGTTAAGTTTGATTCTTTGAAGAATGGGTATTGAATTGTTGAGGAATATCGAGTGCAAATTTATTTATGAAAGATTTTTTAACATTCAAATCAGTAAGAGATAGAGAAGTTAAAAGTATTAGCATGAGTAAAAAATGAAAGAATTAAGTACTTCCTATGAGACAAAGTCTATATTTATAGGCTTTTGGGCCTAGGTTAAAATATACGAAGCTAGTTGAGATGAGTTGGTTATAACAACCAAATTCATTATAAATATAAGAGTTACTCAGATTGTAGATGTATTATGCGAATATCTCGGAGGTGGGTAATGTATCTTTGAATATTGTAGAGTCAAGTAGTACACAAGCACCTTAAGTTTGGAATCCATAAATGAGGTACAAGTGGACCATTTGGTGGATGAACGAGTTTTAGTATCCATCAAGTTTAGTTCAAGTAACTATTTGTTAGGTTGTATTTTCACAACCATCTTAAAGGTCAAAGCTTTGCAACCTTATTAAGGGTCGATACTTTGCTAAACTAAGGTCTACTTAATGTATATTTATTTTCATACCATATGACAGGTGTCACTTGTAAGGTTGTTTTCCATACACATTTATGACGGTTTTCATTCATAATGATGTTTTACTTCGTTTTATGAAGAGTTACATCACATACATAACTAACATTTCATCTTTTCATGGCATGTTCCCTTAGATGTGACCTTTGGGTGTCCCATTGTTTAACATGGAATGCGGAATGTTTGAAATGCTTTAATCGCTTTATATTCAAATGTTATCCATTCTATATTTTTTAACCTCTTATCGTTTCTAGCTTTCGTGAGATAATTTGCCTTCTCTTTTCATCACTATTTCTGTTTAGGTTCACATCTCCCTGTCTGCTTATGTACATTTTTAATGGCATTCTTTTCTTTATTTTTTTCATTCTTCCAATAAAAAAAGCCCTTTAGTTAGCAGAGTGGTTGTTGGCATAGGAAATGATCAATCATTTTTGAGTCATACTGGCTCTTTTTCTCCATAGGAAGACATTAAGGAAGAGATTATTTCTCTTCCTACCTTTAGTCCAGTGGTTCCTACCATGTTGATGATTAGAATGGTTGTAGTCGATTCTTCAAGAGTGGGTAAAAGGAACGCTCCCTATGACGAGGTGTCTAAGCCGCAATTTAAAATTCTCTGCTCACGTGTAACACATGATCATCGCAAATTTAAAAATAAAACAAACACCGCACAAAAATAAGGGTAACCTAAAGAGTATAAAGAAATGTATATTCATAAATTAAATTCCTAACTCAATCAAACTACAAACATCAGACCTTCATGATTCATCTCATACATCACATTGTCATTATCACATCTCTACAATAACTCACATCATTCATATACTGATTCACATACAAAGACACTTGAATCTCTACTTCCAGAAGACTCGCGCATTAAGTTAGAATCAGAGGCTACCTGCTAGATGACTCTTCGAACCGTGAATCCACACAATCCAAAATGGACATAACCTCCCTCATCTAACAGGGTAAATCCATATTTTTGTCCTAACCAGCTCTTTTAAACTGCAGTTTTTGTTAAATGTACCTCTTTCAACTCTCACTACTTGGTACCCTTCATCTATGTGATTCTAAGGTACTAGTAGAGTCAGGATATCTCCTTCTCGATAAATTCTTAAAAATGCACATCCTAACAATCTTAACACGTGTGTCTCCTTTCCTAAAGATACTATATCTCGATCACCATTTCAAATCATTCACAAACATTTATACTACATCATATCATACATAAACATTCATGCAATTTAATTCATATTCATCCAATTCATACTCAACAAAAGAAGTAATAACGATATGTATTAAAAACATTCAAACTAGCTTTCCTTACTTGTATAAAGTAGAGACCCTCAAAAGAGTTTCAAATACCTAAAATCACAGGCAACCTAACCTGCACCAAGAGTTTCTGATCAATGATCGGACTACACTATTAGAAAAATGAACCAATACAGACTCATTTTGGTGCCTTAGAAGACACATGCAAAATACCCCTACCAAGAACGAAATTGACTTAAAACTGACTCTAACGAAGATGACCCAAAAGTAAACTTACCCTATTCAAGAATTTGATTTGACACTCTTGCTCTACTCGACAACAGGAATCTAAGGGTGATATCCGATCGTCACGCTGATAAGGAAGGAAGGCGGAGTTTTAGAGAAAAGACAGAGAAAAAGGAAGAATTGCTCCTAAGAGAGATGGTGGTTTTTATAAAAATGAAACCTAAATACTGATTTTTCTATTTATATACACTTTTCTCTTTTTTTAATAAAAAAATATTTAGGTGTCATTTTATTTATATCTAAAGCTAAGTTATAGCTTCTAATATGTTTATATTCTAAAGCTATTTTCTACTGTATTACATTCTCGCCAATAACAAAAACATTCATCCTCAAAAAATTGACATACTAGGAAGGGGATAAGGATATGTTTCCTTTCAACTCTCACCTTAATTCTAAGGAGATATTACCCCACTTTGACATTGGGATATCTAACTGATTTTATATCTTATTTTAAATTAATAAGGCAAAAAGTGTCACTGGCTATTTTAGAAATGCAATCATACAATTTATATATTTATAACATGACATACTCAACAACCTTTTATTATATAGAAATCACATATAAAAATCATGACATATGAAAATATATTTCACATTTCTATAACTTTATAATCTTTATTCACATTTATATATACATCATCACATTACTCTAGCTTTTCTTATGTCCTATTCCTGGATTTGAGCTTGATATCTTTTAGATGTAATATTCATATTACCAACTTTTTAAAGAATGCAAAATATGTCATAATCATATTACCAACATTACGTTATTCAAATTCATAAACATAAAATGTTTCAATTATAATGTACAAAATTCAGAATATTCACATGCAATATTGAGATCATTAATATATAATTGTATATAAATGAAATGATAATTAATAATTATGTTAGTACACTCCTTTCATGATCATTCAAACACTTCAATTCTAAAAAGAGCCAAAGATATACTTTAACAAATCACAATATAAATTATTTTATACTAAATTACTCATTGTACCTGAATCCATTAAAGTATAATATGGTACATACTAAGTGCGACAACATAAACATGACAACACAAACATGCATTCACCACGATCACTTTAACCTAACTTAGAAGCAATAGTTCAAAATAGAGAGAGTTTACAACTATCAATCTTGGAAAGTAAATCATAGCAGTTGTTCCCAAAAACACAATAGCATCACAACGCATAATAAATGACTTGTATTTTCAAAGTTTCTTACACATTTTTTATAATTCATACTAAATGCTTATAAATTTTCAAAATACTCAATTCTTGACATGTTCATAATTAATAATAAGAAGTTATAGAACTTATCTCTTAAGCAATCATACAACTAAATTAGTAAAAAGGAAAATGTCATGGCTAATTATCAAAAATGGAGAAAAGGAGTGAATAATTTGGGTTAGTAGAGATGACAAAAGAGGCATACCTAAGATTCAAACTAGAGAGAAAACTAAATATAAAACATTGAAAAATAAAGAACAAGCAAAACAAGAAAGTGAAAAATGCATGGTAAATTGATAAAACACAGATTGATGAGGATACAAGAACATCAAGACAATTTACAATTGAAAACTTAAAAAGACAAATTTACAAATAGTGAAAATTTGATATTCCTATCCTATCACTCTAATACTAACCAAATAGAGAGTAGGGATCACATTTCTAATGTAAGTAAGTAATCATATACAATAATTTATACTACCAAAGCATCAAGAGCTTCTAACTAGCTAGACTCCGAACATATATTTGTATCTTTTAAAGCAGAAAGCAAATGAGGAAATCTGACAACATTACAATTTTTAATGATTCATAAGACAAATATTAGTAAAGTCTCATCTTCAATTCAAATAGAGATAATTACCATTATAAATCAGGCATGATAATGAACATTGAACAAAAATCTTAAACATGAAACACTGCATATTAGCAGCTCTCTTAGTATAAAGTATTTTATCAGCATAATATGCAAACCAATAGTGAAAAAATTGTTTTGATTGAATTACTCAATGTTCAAGAATAACCCACTTCCTTGTTATTATAAGATTTTATCAATGAAGACTAAAAAATGGAAAATAGTAACTGAAAATGAACCATCAAGTACAAACCCATGGTCTCTCATATTTTTCAAATAGGAGATAATCATAAAATCACAACGAAACACTAAGACAAGTCAAGAAAGAATGGAAAAAAATGGCTTAATCTTAATATTTGACAAATGTTCATATGTGTTATAGAAGACCTATTCTTATATATATAAAAAAATCAAGTACAAAATATGTATTGTTAAAGGAACTAAATCAAGTATTAAGCTCTAATAATCAAGAATCGTTTCATAGTATTAATGGATGAAAGATATTGCAAACTACTTTTTTTTAAAAAAAATTTCAATATCAAGTCATAAACATAGCTTGGCCTTACTGTCAAGCAAAAGAATGATGCCAAAATTTTATGTAATAGTTCTTATTATCAAACAATATCATACAAAATTTATCTGTATCAAGATTTCAACTAGCTAACAAACAGTTATAGAAAGAAATCATGTATAAAAAAATTTAAATTACCGTAATATAAATTGGCAACAATAAAAATGCCACTAAAACTGACAAAATAAGCATAAGACATAAAATTGTTTTAGATTTCACAACAAATGAGAGATAGGATAGAGTAAAGAATATGAATGATTTATGCACAAAAGAATTATGATTAAATAGTATTTAAAATAAATACAAGACAATAGATGTTGGTCTAGAAAAGATTTTAAAGTTAAATTAATAGAAAATTTGAAGATTAAAAGTACTATTTGGCATATATCAGTTGAAAAGATTTTCAAAAGAAAGAAAAAAATTTGCTAAGGAAAGACATTATGTATTTTGTATATATTTAGAGCATATTAGGTCTAACTATGTTCAATAATACTAAAAACCATGATATTTAAAAGACTAGTATGAATAATTATACATTTCCAAACAAATCAAATTGTTACTTCAAAAAAATCACAATACATAGAACCATAAAGTAAGATGCAGTTCCTATGTTTCCTTCTATTTCCTATAGAATGAAAACAAACCCAAAAATTCTACCCAAACAACAAAAATCGAGAATAAAGTACATAACATGCATTACACCATTCATTATTTTATTTTCACAAAATACTCATTATCTAGCATTTCAGTTCCACTAAAACATTTAATATAAGAAAACTTCTTACAATAAAATCCAACATATGTCTAAGATTAATTTTCACACGAAATACAACTAATCATTCAAAACATGACTTTTAAATGTACTCTAAACGTGTAGAATTAAGATAAAATCCATCTTAATCTAGTTAAGAACATGCACCCTCATCACTTTATCAAGATTCCTTTTCTTTCTTTAATACTTTCATCTTGATTCATAATAATCATCTTAACTCAAATACAACCAGAATTTTAAAGATCACATTGACAAACATACAACTAGAAACATTTTGCCTACTTCTCGAGACTAAATTTCAACAAAAAAATAGATGCAGAAGAAACACAATAAACCCCCTACCCTCACGTCATCCTAAGGACGAACTGATCTGATACCAAATGTAACATCCCATATTTTTCACATAATAGGAGCGCTATCGTATAGAAATTCTATAATAAGTCTAATACAAATCTCTATACATTCAAAAGAATATTTCAAAATATACTTCTCTACATGAGATTCAATAAAAATATCTTCATACAATCACAAAATGAAATAAAATGAAACTTTTCCATCAGCTCACATAAGGAGTCACACCACCTGTCAAATCCTTTACTCACATGTAACATATTATCATAGCAGATTTAAAAATAAAACAAACACCACACAAAAATAAGGGTAAACTAGAGAGTTTAAAGAAATGTATATTTATGAATTAAATTCCTATCTCAACCAAACTACAAACATTAGACTTTCTTGATTCATATCATACGTCAGATTGTCATTGTCGCATATCTACAATAATTCATCATACATATACTAAATCACATACTCTCTACTTTCGGAAGACTCATGCATCGAGTTAGACTCAAAGGCTGGTACCTGCCAGGTGACCCTTCCAACTGTGAATCCACACAGTCTCAAATGAAGATAACCTCTCTCATTTGATAGGGTAAATCCATATATCTATCCTGACCAACTCTTTAAAGTTTCAATTAAATGGACATCCTTCAACTCTCCCCACCTGATACCCTTCATCTATGTAATTCTAAGGTACCAATAGATTCAAGATACCTCATTCTCGATAAATCCTCAAACAATGTACATTCTAACAATCTCAACATGGATATCTCATTTCTTGAAGATACCATGTCTCGATCATCATTCCATATCATTCACAAATATTTATACTACATCATACCATACATAAACATTCATTCAATTTATACTTAATAAAACAAGTAATCACAAAATCTATTAAAAACATTCAAACTAGATTCCCTTACTTGTATAAAGTACAGACCCTCAAAGGAGTATCAAACCTAAAAGCACCAGTAACCTAACTTGCACCAAGTGTTTTTGATTAATGATCAGACTACACTAGTAGAATAATGGACAACCATAGACTCATTATGATGCATCAAAGGACACAGACAAAATACACCTACCAAGAATGAAATTGACCTAAAATGGACTTTGAGGAAGATGAGCAGAAAATAAACTTACTCTGTTCAAGAATCTTATTGGAAACTCTTACTCTAAGGGTGATCTCCAATCGTTAGTCTAATAAGGAAGGAAGAAGCCGGAGTTTTAGAGAGAAGATAGAGAAAAGGGAAAGAACCGCTTCTGAGAGAATGGAGATTTTTATAAAAATGCAACCTGAATACTAATTTTCCTATTTATATAAACATTTCTCTTTTTTAAAGAAAAAAGAATATTAGGTGTCATGTTATTTATATCTAAATCTAATTTATAGCTTCTAATATGTTTATATTTTAAAACTATTTTCTAGGGTATTACATGAGTAGTTCTAGGTGCTTGGGGAGGTTGTTGCCTATCCTTCTCATTTCACCTCTAGAGAGACTATAGAGGGGTTGGTTTCTTCTTTTACCATATACTTTGATTGTATAACCAAGTTCATTTTAGCCGATACACGTAATACTGTGGATACATGAAAACCTAGTATGAATGGCAAAGATTTTATTTTTGTGTAGAAGTTCTTCTTTAAAGTGCTCAAAATATTCTTTCCTCTTTCTCTTTTTGAGTGTAGGATGTTATCTACAATGAATGTGATATCTAATTGTTAAGACACTAGATGATCCACAACCAACTAGATAATCTAATACCCACCAAATGATCCCATGAAATGAGAGACTAGATGTTTTGATGATAATAAACACTATAAGACAAATTAAGGCATATAACAAAGTTCAATTGTGTATATAAACTAAATGATTAAAGAACAAGTAACATGTAGTTCAATTTGATAGGCGATCATGCAAAGATGAATGCATCAGACGATATCTTGATGATACACTAGACAGACAATCTCAACACAATGAACGAACCAACGATGAAAAAGTCATACCAGACAAACCTATAACACATGCTCATGCTATAAAAATATGTCTAATATTACATGCAAACTAAAAATACATTAGATGGTCCAATTAAACTTCATGGCAGATAAAACATGTATTAAACATATTAGACGAAGTGATCAACATTCTTCTTTCTTGTGATAAATGATCTATCGTGACAAGGAGTTTTTAAACTTGGTGTTTAAGTTTATAATTGAATTTAAATTATTCTCGAAACTTATTATTAAATCCATATACATCAAAATTTAAAATCAAAAATACACTGAATTAACTGATATAGAAAGCTTTCATTCTCTGAGCAGAGAACTTAGTATGAAGTTGAATGAGTTTCAAAATATGTTTTGAAATTACCAGGTTTTATTTAGGTTTGATTTGCTTAAATATTTAAAATTATACAGACTAAAAAAGTTTTTGAAAGGATATTAACATGTTGAATTTCTGAATTAGAAAGTTTGTATAGTTCAAAAGATTATATTTCAGATATATTCATGCATTAAAAATGATTGATTTGGATTAACTCAGGTCTTGAAAACATATTACTATTATCAATAATGTTCAAAATATTTCTATAAGATATTAGAAAGTTGAATGATATGCAAAGGATATCAAAGCAGATGTTTCCTTTTGAGACTTCAATGGGAAAATCTTGAAGACAAATTGCACAAGTTCTGGAAAGATCAAATGCAGACATGATAAAGCTTCAACATTCAAATTTACTACAAATAAAGAAAGAATTCAAAGATGTGACAAGGAAGCAAAGATTACACCAAAGAAGATGTTTTCTATTTCTAATATAGCATTTTGATAGAAGAAGAAATGGAAAGAAGAACAAGGCTCATACAGATCATGAATAATACCTCACATTTCAATGTTCAATTATATTACATAAATGGAAAGTTTTTCAAATGGATTGAAAGATTCAGAATACACATTGACGATGCATATATTCATCATTGCAGAAGATTCCATTAAAAGAAGCTTCAACGGTTATCGTTCAAATATTATATAAAGTCCTTGAAGATGGAGAGCAAAGAGACAAATACGAAAGAATGAATACATAGAGTGAGAAATGGATATATTAGAATTTTACTATGTTTCATTGTTTATATATGTTGTTTGAGAGCAATTGGGGAAAGGTTGAGTGCAAATTGTTGTAAATCATTCCGTTTGTGAAAATACCATGTAAGCTTAATTTATTCTCTTTGTTGAGAGTGTTTTTCTCATTATTGAGAGGTCTTGATCTCAGTGGAAGATTAAGACTAGTTTATCTAGAGAGATGTAAAAGAATTGTCCTTGAGAAGTGTGTAAACTCGTTTAAGGAGAGGTGTTAAAACTTATTCCTGGAGAGGTGTTGAATACTTGTTGGTTGATGCCACAATCGGGATCACGACAGGGACGGCGAACAAAAAATAGAAAGGCATTGCTCTTTAGGAAATAAAACAAACAGAGAAGTTGCCACCATATTTTATTATGGAAAACTTTGGAAAAACCAAAAATAGGACTATGGTCTGTGAAATTGGATTAGGGTCTAGTCGGTTACATGTAGGGAAGGTATTAACACCCTACAACGCCCGTCCTAAGACAGTACCTTTAATCAAATGAGCAAAATGAGTGTGGCATTTTTATAATGTTCTTTTTTCCAAAAGAAACAAAAGGAAACAAAATGCAAGTAAAATCAAATCAAATATATATATATATATATATATATATATATTATTTTAGGTTCGAGAAGGATTGACCTTACTCCTATGTACTCCTTCCATAATGGAAAATCAGGGTTTACGTGGTTCTGGACAGAAAATTTTTTGTTGGTGTTTTGATATTTTTTTTTCATTTTATATTTTTTAATTTTCTATTTTTGTTAATTTTTGAAAATTTAATATTTGGAAAATTGATATTTTCTACTTTTTAAAGTACAAGATATATAGTGCGAGCGACTATTCATGATACCCTTGAAAAGTCATACCGTTAGTGGATATAGTGTAAACTATTTATTTTTGAGAGAAAAATCATTTTCATTTTTTATAAAATGATATTGAGTATAAGCTAATGCGAACGATCTTACAAATGCCCAAATAATAATTATTTTTTAAGTTTCGTACTAAATATCGCATGACGTGTGCAGTCATTTTTACATCTAAAAGAATTATTCCAAAAATATTATTTATTGTATGAAAATATTTTAAATAATAAAATTAAAAATTAGATGACGAGTGCAGCCATGTAAGTGTCTAAAATAATTTACAAGTTGTAATGTTAAAATTCTTTTTAATTATTGCATATGGAAAGAAAACAAAATATAGAGGTGGTGTATCCATAAAAAAAATAGTTTTTATTAATTTTTATGGATATATTGAACGAAATGCACAAAATTAGTTTTTATTATATGTTTTTTTTTTAAAAACAAAAAAAGCTAGAAGGTGAGTAAATGAAATGTGGTATGTAAATAAAAGAAGGATACTAACAATGATGCGAAGGGTTGTTGGAGCTACGGTTGTTGTATTTTTTTTTCTTTATTTTTTTAATTTGAATGATAATATTAAATTGAAATTGAGTAAGAGATAAATGCAAATGAAATTATACCTGTGTAACCTACTGGTCTCCACTCTGATCTTGAATGACTTTTATTGTGAATGACCTTTCGTAAATGAGTTTTGATTGTGAATTGCTTATGTGAATGTATTTTTTTATGTGTGTGACAAGAAAGAGAGGAAGATGAATGAATTTTTTTCTCTGTGTGTGGGTGAATATATATAGTATGGGAGTAGAGTATGTATCTTCACATTGGAAATAAAATCAGAGTTCTTAAATGGAAAAATAAAATTAGAATCCTTAAAATGCAATAAATATGAAAATCTTTAAATTGAAAATAAAACCAAAATCATCAAATTGTAATAAATAAATAAAATTTCATATTAAAAAAATAAAATGAGAACACTTAAATTGAAAAATAAAATTTGAATCCTTAAATTGAAATAAAATTGAAAATCATTAAATTGAAAATAAAATGAGAATCTTCAAATGGAATAAACCCGACAATCTTGAAATTAAAAAAAAATCAAATCAAAACCTCAAATTTTAATAGGTACGAAAATTTTAAAATTAAAAACTAAAATCAGAACCCTTAAGTTGTAATAAATTTCAATATTTTTAAAAATAAGATCAGAATCCAATAATTTTCAAATTAGAACTCTTAAAGTGCAATAAATTTGAGAATCTTTGAAAAATCAGAGTACTCAAATTGGAAGAAATCTAATAATCTTCAAATTTAAAACTTAAATCGGAATTCCCAAATTGGAATTAAAATAATTAGAAGTATAATACATTTTTTTAGTTTTCTTCTTTTTTTTTTAATTAGTGAGGTAGGTCCAAATTACATTAAAACCTTAAAGCATTCATTTTTTTAGGAAAAAAATATTTTTTATTTTTCTAACTAATTAAAAAATAAATATTACACACTTTTTTAATTTTCTTAAGAAATAATTTTTATTTACCTTAACGAAATCGGGTGTTGACATGGAGAAGTGTGAAAACTTGTTTGAGTGAGAGCTCTTAAGCAGTTTGCTTAAGGAGACTAGATATAACATTGGTTGTAGGGTGAACCAGTATAAATGTGTGTTTACTTCTCTCTACCTTATACGTTGTTTTACATTGTCTCTTGCGATATGATTTCAGGCTCCATTCAACCCCCACTTTTGGAGCCAACTGTACTTTCAGTTAGTATCGAAGCTAACCTTACGGGTGAGTTACTAACAGGACTTGAGGAAGTGATCCTACGTGAACTTGTGAAATTCGAAGCATAATGAATCAATAGGCCACCCTTGTTCAAGGAAGAGAAGTATGGTCACTGGAAGCTGAGGATGACATCCTTTTTGGAGTTCAACAATATAGGTCTCATGAAGATAATCAAAATAGGTATTTCATCTCTACATGACTCTTCTAGAGGACTTATTGATCAGGAATTCTGAAGCAAGGAGCAAATGAATTTGTACCAACTTAATGCTAAAGCCAAACACAACTTGCTATGCGTCTTGTCTGAGGAAGAATTTTGAAAATTTCATGCTATGGTAAGCAAAAAAGAGGTATGAGGGAGACTGAGATTATCCTATGAAGGATCCAAAGAGGTAAGAAGAAGTAAACTTACTCTATTAAAGACTCAGTATGAAATGTTCATTATGGAGAAAAATGAATCCATACCATGATAACGGGACTTCAGACTATTCTGAATAGTCTCATATCACTGGGTACAATCATTAGTGAATATGACATTAATGATAAGATACTCAAAACTCTTCCCCGAAAATGGAGAGCGTAAGAAACTACTCTTAGAGCTTTTAAGGATTATGAGGTTATGCACTCGAAGAGCTGGTAGGCATGCTTATCATTCATGAAAAATCCTGCAAAAAAGATAATATGAATAATAAAGTTAAGAATCTAGATCTTAAAACCTTAGATAAGAACAAAAGAGTTGAACCTTCCAAAGCTCTTAAGTCTAATGATAACACATCAGATGAATCAGAGTTTGATGAAGATCTCGCCATCATAACTCAAAGGTTCAAGAGAATGTGGAAGAATAAAAGTAACTTTACGAAAGACAAACGACGAAGCAGAGAAAATAAAGAGAAGTCAATATGAACACATGAGAGTTGAATGTCCAGAACAAAACCAGGCAGCGAATGAAAGAGACATAAATAAGAAGTCCATTAAGAAGAAGAGCCTCATGTCGAGTTAGAAGGATCTGAATATGTATAATTCAAAATCTGAAGGGGATCCCCGTATAGGGCTCATGGAAAATGCAAAAGACACTTCAAATTCAAATGAATATGATAGAAGAGGTAAATCTTTTTGACATATATTCTCTCAAAGAAGCATATCTTAAACTTAACTCCTATAATGAACATATCATATTGGAGTACAAGGCATTGAAAAGAAAATTTAAAACTTCTAATACTGAATTGGAACAACATGTTTGGAAAAAAGCAGGACTCTCTCATATGAATGTCAAACTGTCTAAAGAAAACAAAAATCTAAAATCTAGTTTAAAAACTAAGAATGTAGAATTAGATAAAGCCCAGAAGGAATTATATTTGATAAATGTGAGACTAAGCAAAAGACCAATGGAAGAGTCAAATTATAAGAGTAGAAAATTTAGAAACAGAAAACTCTGCTTTAGGGAAGATTCTCTCTCCATTTGACATCTATTGAAAGTCTTTAGATCTCTTAGTAAGAAATTCAAGGAAATCATATGGTAAAATAGGGATATGATATAATAAAACAATAACACAATATATATATATATATATATATATATATATATATATATATATATATATATATATATATATATATATATATATATATATATATATATATATATATATTTTTT
>Ga0099824_1007821_pt1 | contig 13960 bp, 3 predicted proteins | sample SiratrowhiteBW_FD_76837 | JGI IMG/M metagenome (GOLD analysis project Ga0099824, IMG submission 76837) | Root nodule microbial communities of legume samples collected from California, USA - Siratro white BW | ecosystem: Host-associated > Plants > Roots > Nodule | place: USA: California... | reverse complement strand
TAATATATAAAAAAAATATAAAGGTGAGATATATATAAATATATAAAAAAAAAAAATTTTAAGTTTACATGAATATGTATACAAAATATATATATATATATATATATATATATATATATATATATATGTATATAATATGGAAAAATTAAAATATCTCTATCTCTATCTAACTTTGAAATAAATATTTGTAACATTACATATTTCATTATAAAAATATATACATGTAAAGGACAATAAACTAATTATTTTTAGATCATCACACAATATCATATATATATATATAAGTCAAATCATATTATCACACATTAACACAACTTAGTTATAATTAAATTATTTTTATATAGAAATATAGAAATTATTAATTCTATGAAATAATGTGATTTGTCACATTCAATATCTATGAAAAGACTCATATTAATATGTTTTATTAAAAAGTAACATATGAGTTATCATAAGTTTATTGTAAGTACATCTTTAACTTCCTATGTTGAAGTATTTTATTAACGTATTCTTTGTAATATTATGATTCACAAATCTTTTTTAATTTTTCACTATCTTATATCTTAATTTACTTGTTTAGATTATTAAAATCATAAAATCACTCCAAATATTCATCACTACAATTTACTTGTTTAGATTATTAAAATCATAAAATCACTCCAAATATTCATCACTACACACCTTTAAAATAATAACACACATGTCATTTTACATTAATCACATCATAAATTCACAAACATATATGAGAAAAAAAAAATAGATACAGTAAGAGAAGAAAAGCTCATGCAATATATTTAGTCATAAAAAAGAATAGAAATTATAAATTTGATTTATACAATTCTATACAAATTTTTTAAACCAAGAGATAAATGTACATTACTTTCTAAGTAATGGTATCATTAACTTGTAACTTTTATCATTTATATATAACTATAACATTTAGATAATAATTCTTATTTGTCATAATAATTAATTTTTTTACAGATTTCTCACCTTATACATTATTTGTATTTAATGAGACGTTATTAATTTAATTTTTTCCCTATAGTTTATCTAAAATAAGTTAATTGCCTAACACTTAATTTACCTGGAGTTTTAATTTTAAACGAAGTTCGAAAATTATGCTTGTAAATTGAGAAAAGATGTTTAATATAAAATTTAAATATGTCACCTTAAGTTTTATAAGACTACGAAACACAAACGAAATGCACTCAAACAATTCATTTTGAATAACTATTGTATACATGACTCTTTTAAAGAAAAAAATTAAATGAAAAAAGTTGTAAATAAAAGAAAATATATATATTTTATTTTATTTAAAATTTTATCTTTCTTACTGTATTTTTAAACTCTCTAAATTTAGAGAAAAATCTAAATAATATTGTTCTGTTGAATTAGATCTTGAAATAAGTAACTAAATGAGAATATGGTAAGTCAATTATAGTTTATTTATTTTTAACTTTATGAATTCCATTTTCTTGTTCATTTTGAGTATTTAGTACATGAAAAATAAAAATTACCATGTTATTGATATAGAGAATGATAGTTACACAGTTTTTGAAATAAAAAAATAAAATAAAGAGTTATTATCAATATCATTATTGATGAGTTAGATGATTTAGAAATATGGTTTAAATTTAATCTTTATTTTTCTTTTAATAAGCGCTATAGGTGTTTTTAATTTTGATATTATTTAAGCACTGAGTGATAAATATAATAACTCAAATAAGAGTTTGTAGCTTAAATCAAAGAGAAATTAAGACAACTCTCTCCTCTTCTTTAAAAGATATCGTTTAAGCAACATTTTGTCCATGAAGTAAGGTTATGATAGTATTGCATGAGTTTTGGAATCTTTACGAATCATGCAACTATGTGAAAATGCTTAAGTGAGGATGGGTCACTGAAATACCCATTAAAAAATGGTTAAAGTTTTGGAACCTAATTGAAAAAAATCAAACATGTATATATTATTCAAATGTTTTTTACGTCACTCAATGATGAAATTGACATTTAAGCGAGAAATAGACAAATTCAATTATGTTTCAATAATATATCTATTTAAAAGATGTAATATCATTTGAACAATGAACTTTGTTTTCAATTGAAGAAAATATGATCACTCAAATGACAAAAAAGTGTTAATTTATAATATACTTTTATATATATACAATACACACAACACAATATTGTTATTGAAATATATTTGTAAACTACTTTAACCTAACGACAAGTCCAGCTATATATAATACACATAATAAATGTGATATTATTATTAAAATATGTTTATAAAAACTGTTATGATATTATATAATTTGTGTAATCTATAATATACTTTTAGATATATATGATGCAAATAAATATTATTATTGAAATATATTTGTAAACTGCTTTAACTTAACTGACAAGTCCAGCTATATACAATACACATTATAAATGTGATATTATTGTTAAAATATGTTTGTAAACTACTTTTAATTATAGTGACAGATGTTAGTTTCTAAATAAAATGTACTTAATATATATAAATATTATAAAATACAACCTATAATGATTATATTATACATTGAAAATATGAAATTATAATATACAATGAAAATGACTAAGAATTTTTCCAGCATGTTAATAACAATATTTTAGTTAATTGAATGTATGCCAAAGTGAACAGTAGCAACACAATCAGGTTGCTAAAAGATAATTTAAACATATCTACATTTTGCATATATTATTTCAAAATACTTAACTTCCTATAATTATGTAATATATAAAATATATAAATACTTGTGTATTTTATTGGATTGTCAACTAGTTATGGTTAATAAAACGAGATATAAAACACACAAAGCTTGTGCTATAAGATAAATTTAACATTTTCTATTAATACAAATTCTAATGACATTTTATCAATATAAATTCAAACAAAAAAATATGTAACATAATTATTTAATTAAAACTAAAATGTATTATTCAATTTATTGAAAAAAAATTGAATTTGTTATTAACACAGATCGATATTAAATATATTTTTCACTACAATGGAAGACTGTTTCTATTAATAACTCAATAGTAACAATGCCATCATCAATATGCTCTTCTTAATATAAATTAAATCATTAATTTCAACATCACGTGCCTGTTTCCAAAAAAATACGAATAATTTAAGTTCTGCTGTAAAATTTATACCAATAAAAAAAATACTAATATAATGTACGAATTATTAAATTTCCAGCGTACATCTATGTCATATCTTATAAACATTAAATTAAAAAAATAAGTATATACTAACAAACACTTATAAATTTCATTAATGTATGTATTTGTTATTTTGTTGGAGTATTTCGGTAGTTTATAATATTCACAAATACATTCACGTTATAGTTCAATAGAAGTGAACAAGATTTACAACTTTGTCTTGGTTAAAAATAGCCATATTTTTATGGAAAAGACTTAGTTTACAAATAATATAGTAATTAACATTAATTATTCAATAAAAAATACACTTTAATTTTTCAATAAAGCAAGAGAGAGAAACTTTGTTAAATAGAAAACAGTACGTACTTGATTTTTGTTAAAATAACATTTGAAACAATTATGAACTATATATTTCTTAAAAGTATAATGATAATCACTATTGATTTATACAATAATCACGTGATAATATTTACCACATATTTTCACGAAATAAATAATAACAAAATAAGAAAAACAAAAGTATCCATTTCAATTTAATCCCCGATTTGATAATATTTAGCCAAGTTATATGCGGAAAATAAAAAAAAAAACATTTTTTAAGGAATATACTTTTAAAATTTTATACACTAATATGTAGTTTTACTATAAACTTACTTATCTGCATATTATATTTTTTTATAATTAAATAAATTATACATGTACTATTATTAGATGTAGAAAACAATAAAAAAAACTTAACATTAATTTCATACACATATCTTTTCATATCAAAGCATATTTCTTGTCTTCATATCACCAAAACGTAATCCTCAAAATAATACATTATAAATTAAATGTTCTTTTATCAAAATCAAATTCTTATATTATTATTAATAAAATATGTCTTTTATCACTCAAAATATTGCACACTTCAGTTTCAGTCCATATAAAATTTGTAGTTCTCACACCTACTTATATTTATGTTAAAACGCAAGGATTACAGCTATATAATTCTTTTTATATCTTTAAGTTTTATTTTTAGTATAATTTTAATATTTTGTAAAACAATTATATAATTATCGTTACATTATAATTGAGAGTTATATAGAATAAATATCAATTTATTGAATATCTTAGACATATTAGGAAGTGCGTGGGTTGGGCTGCGAAAGTAGTTAAGGCTATGTTATAGGGGTTGTTGGGTCAATTCACCTTCCCTCCCAAATCCCCAAACATAACATAAACATTACAACTCAGAGGACACACATAGATAGATAGATGTAAGTAAGTAATATAGAAAGGGAAGAAGTACGGTGTTGCAGCCTCCACGCATATTTGTCACTCTCTCAAACCCATTCCCATTCCTCATCCCAATTCTCTTATCTCTCTCTCTCTCTGCTTCTGCTTTTTCTTCTCCGTACTCTCTCTACACAGACACACATGTGGGTTTACTCAACGACCACAACAACACCAACACACTCACTGACATAAACACTAGTTTCAGGTGCATCTCATCAAAATCACTCCCTCCCACCAAATGCAGCAAATACACTCCATGGCAGCTGGAACAGCAGCAGGAGGAGGAGGAGCCAGGTTTTTCTCCGGCACCGCCGCCGCCGACAGGAGGCTCCGACCCCACCACCAGAACCACCAGGCCCTCAAGTGCCCCCGCTGCGACTCCCTCAACACCAAGTTCTGTTACTACAACAACTACAACCTCTCCCAGCCTCGCCACTTCTGCAAAAACTGCCGCCGTTACTGGACCAAGGGCGGCGTCCTCCGCAACGTCCCCGTCGGTGGCGGCTGCCGCAAATCCAAACGCTCCAACAAACCCGCCAAAACCTCCGACACCGCCCCCCCTCCCCCGCCGCCCGACCCCGACCATTCCAGCAGCGAGAGTTCAAGCCTCACCGCCGCTGCCGCGGAGCCGGTATCGGCGCCGATAAACTCCGATTCCACCAACATGCAAGAGTCGAAGTTGTTGGTCCCCGTGGATCCTGTTTTGGAAACGAATCCTCTGGAGCAAGGAGCAGGGGACTGCGGTGGTATCTTCTCTGAGATTGGACCTTTCACCAGCCTGATCGCTACTTCAACTAACGAGCCATTGGCTTTCGGTTTCGGCAACGCTCTGCCCGATGCGTCGTCGTTTCAGTGGCAGCACTCGAAGGTGACCGGCAACCAGGAGCTGAAGTTGCCCGAAAGCTCCTTCCTCGATCAAACCGTTGATTTGTCGACTCTGCATGGTAAAACCAGCCACGGAACATTCGGATCGTTGGATTGGCAGGGCGGTGCGGATCAAGGTTTGTTTGATCTCCCTAACACCGTTGATCACGCTTACTGGAGTCACACTCACTGGTCTGACCACGACAATTCTTCTCTCTTTCATCTCCCCTGAAAACGGCTCCACTCCTTCACAAATCTCATCTCACCTTTTTTTTTTTATTTCTTATATAATTTAACTTGAAAGGAGAGCAAAGGATATTTGAAACCAAACTCAAAGTAAAAAAAAAAAAAAAAATCGAAAGCGAAGGTGGAAGGACTTGATATAATTAATGACGAGGTGTATATTTTTTTTTTAATTTATAAATTTGGGGGGTGATTGAGCTTGATTCTAATTAGTGACGTGCATGCCCAACTAATTCCATGTCAGTTTCTATCTGATTTTTCTTTTTCCTTTGTTTATGAGATCACGTTTTAATATATGTTTGTGGAATTTGATTGATTAACAGAGCAATTATATCAGGGTGTTTTAATATGTACCGTAATTGTTTATTCAGTTGGTTGTTTGGGTTTGGCCTTTTTGGTTTATTTTGTGATGCTGGTCCTTCCGTACGATGATTGTGGCATCTCCCTAATTATTATTATGATTATACTAAGAATGAATTAAGAAAGAATGGTTGAATGTGTAAGTTGGGCTGGTTTTGTATTGTGAGGTTGATGCGAGCGTGGGTTGTGGGGATTTGATTATGGAGATGAAGATGCGGGAAGCGAAAGTAAGAAATTAGGGATTGGGTGGGATAGGGTAGGTGGGGTTTGGGGTAGTGATGAGTTGCATGCGCGATCATGTTGATGAGTCCGCGTGCGGGAGAGGAATGGAAAAAGTGGGGACACGTGGGTTTGAGTTTTGGGTGGGAAGAGAAGAATGTGATGTGTTGTGGTGGATCACAAGGGGAAGAGCAATTAGTCTGGATGGAGGAGTGGTGGAGAAGATATATATAAAGTAGTGCATTCATAGTGGAGTATCAACTCAAGCACTGTTGTTTGTGGGGGATATGCATGGAAAGAGGGTCATGATGGCGCGGACTGCGTCTCTCTTCACCAGAAATCAACCACAGTTGAAGCTGACGCTCATTATTTATTCATGACGCGGATGGGTCCATGCTGCCACTGCCAGAGTGACGCGGATGCCTCTGTTCCAACACGCCAAACCAACAAACAACCACTCCCTTCCTCATGACCATATTCCAACTCCAAACACTACTTCCTTTACAATATTAAAATAGGATTACATTTCTTTCATTCAACATATAGTACTACTCATTTAACCGTGTTCCAAAATATCACTACTGTTCTCCCCCTTCTCAAGTCTTACCAGATTTGTCTTCTATACTATTTACTGCACTGTCCAAATACACTCACAAACCCAAACTGACAAAATGTTTGTATATTCAAATTAATCTAGGTAGGACTAGAGGGTCCTTGTCACGATCAGCTAGGTGTGGTGGCTTCATAGTGTTTTTTTTTTTTTTTTTACATGCATACATACACAATGCAAGTTGTAATCTGATCCTGAAACAATAGCAGTTTGAAGTCACTGTGATATGATGCAAGAAGTGATCAACCGACCAATTTGCCTGTATGTATGTATATATGTATTTATCTATTTATATATATAACATTGAACGTGAATGTTTTGTTGTCCATGTGTTAGTTAATATTAGTAAGTAAAGGAGGGTAATAAACTAAACTAAGACGTACGTAAGAGGGGAAGTGGTTCAAAGGGATGGGGGAAATGCATCAACATAAGGCAAGCAATTGTTACGGGGTGTGCAGAGTAAGCCCATATTGTTTGCCAAAATGGGTGATGGAAGGATGGAGTAAGACTAGAGACAACTGGTCCATGGCGTGGCCTTTTAATGTGACAGAGCAGCGTGGATTGCGACTGCACCCATGTTAGGGCCTCAGAACTAGGCACATGGTTTTCGTGGTCCTTCTTTCCACTCACTATTGTGTTGTCATACATAGCTGCCCCTATTCAAACCTTGGCGTCTGAACTTGTGCATTGAACCATTATTGCTTACTTCCTTTCCCTACACCCACTAATCAGACTTCAACTAATACTATTATCATTATTATATTGGTCTGTGGAAAAGAGTCAGAGTGTAGACCATATGTCTGGTGATGAATGATGTTAATGTTAGGAATGTATTCCTTTGATGTTAAGGTTAGGAATGTATTCCTTTCCTTCCTATTCTGCCAACAGATTTCCCACGATTTTTGCCCTTTATATTAATTACGTAACGTACAACTCCTGCTACTTATTTTATCTACATGTACTTGTGCTATCCGTAATAATCCAATGAACGACTTTACCCAACCCAACCGGTGTGGGCTCATTTGGACTAGGTTCAGTACTTTCTGGCTCAACTGCAAATCCATGTTTCGCACACATGGCATCAAAGTCCACTATTATTAATGCCATGTGTGATTCTCTTCATCATGCCTGTGCTGTTGCCACTTTCATTCTTATATACCTCATGCTCTTACATAACTTATTACGTCCCATTGAATTGGAACTGTTACCGGCTATCAGTGGAGCCATGAAGACATTGTTATCTAAAGTGTCAAGAGATTCAGAATTTCAAATATGGCTGTTTTTTCCGTTCAAAGGATGGTTCAACGCCAATCCAACGTTTCAGGGTGTCTTCCGAAACAGTTTAAAGGTTTGCAGCTGGAAAATCTCACATTTCAAAACTTAACTTATATCCAAATTCACACTTACTCTACTCATGGTCAACTGCACAGAAAGATGTTCGAACATTATACCTTCTTTTCAACTTCACACTTGAAAAAAAATCATACCTTTTTTTCACCCTTCATCTTTAAATTTCTATGTCGTTGATTAACTAGATTAGATATCCGTTATCCGAACTCCAGCTAAACATGAGTAAACACTTTGTGCAGACACAGAAAAACGACTTCTCCATCTAAAATAATTGGATGTGGGGCTAGCATTGGCTCCCCTTTTCAAAGTATGAAATATCTTAAAATCCTTATCTTGTTTTGGGGAGAAAATATCTTTCCAATTGGTTCTTATGCATTAATGGGTGGGAAAAAGAAGTTGCATGACGAGTTCCAACCTCATGCATAAAACGACATATATCTAGTCATAAATACGGCAACGCCAAGAGAATTTACATGATCACCACTAGCACCCTATGACACCATGAAAGTGAAACATGGAATTGCAAAGTTTTCTGCATGTCTCACACTACACAAGATTAATGTCCCGGGCAAAAGGATTTGAAAATGAAATACCTCTCCCTCTGTCTCTGTGTTGATTAGAAGAATAAAATATCAATTCTGGTGTAAATAACCAAGGTCAAAATATTAAAATACATTTTAGTACATAAGCTTTATCAATTCTATTCTTTTACAAATTTTATTATTCTTTCTTTTTTATTTTTCTTAAACCAAACACATTTTTTATTCATGTATACCAAATAGACTCTACGTAATTCAGATGTAAAAACCTAGAGGCATTGCTTCTTGAGGAACTAAAAATGGAATCTCTCCTCTTTTTAGAATGTTCCTGCATAGACTATCGATTATATCCGAAGCACTCAAATGAAAACAAGTTTATCAGCTTCTCTCTTTTCCCTCCCTTGTCTTATGTTGTCCACGTTGTTGGTTAACCTTCCTCTTTTCTCTTTCGAGTTGTGGTCCTAGATGTTTTCCCTATGATTCTTGAGTCTTTTTTGCTTTTAATTTGTATACATATATCTTTAAGAATAACTTGTATACATATATCTTTAAGAATAACATACTGTATCCAATATATGTATGGTATGGACAACACGTATGATTAATATGTGCTTCATAATTGACTAGTTGAGGATATGTAATGCTTAATTTGCTGTCATTGGATTTATGACACACGTTCAGATTTTGTTACATAAACAACGTACGATGTTAGGCGAGATAGAGGATGTATCGCACACAAAGGTGCCCCTCCCAGATCAGTCTGCATGTCGATCAAACCTGTTGATTTGTGCGTTCCACGTTTCACTAATGTCATCTTCTTTGTGGCGGCGGCAATTTGTTCTTAATTTCTTGAAACAAGCTCCACTTTTCCTTCCATCATCAACTTTTGAAACCGTGTATTCTTTTTTATCAAATCCTTACTATACAAGGATTTCAAGAGCCCATTCTGACCCGTTTGAATTAGACACAACATCTCCATAGTTGTACCAACATTTGAACTGTTGTTGATTTAATTTTCGTACGGAACAAGACACCAGATATTCTATATCATGCAGCTTATGAATTCTGAGGGGTGTAACTGTGTAAGCAAAAATACATACTATAACGTCTTCATAAACTATAGAACACCAAATTAATACGAAATGGCGTACTTTGATCTCAAAATTTTGGAAGTGTTGTGTTAAGAATTAGGGCTCTGAAAAATTTACCATTCTTTTATAATTTCTAAGAGAAAATACCTAAAGGATAATTTTTAAATTTTTTAGAGAATGGCTAAGTCATGATTTGTAGAACATAAGCATAAGAAGTTTTAGATATCTAACCATAAATAGACTATATATACATAATTTATGGAGTTAGTTTATTCAATAAATCCATGGAAAGCATTTGTCATTTATAAAGAGTAAAAAGAATTTTGAGATATATTAGATGTTTTGTCACTTGATGAAATTTTTTATACTGAGAACACAAATGTGATGTGAAACTTATTGTATATGTGAATGGTAAAATATAGAAATAAGAAAACACATCTGGATAATCATTTAATCTCTATTACTATGTCATGATTTTCAAAGAAATAATCTATTATTAATTAAACTTTTAGCGGCAAAAGTAGACTATACTACAAAAAAAACTAGCTGTGTTACACAAGTAGTATGGTTGACAAGAATCTTTAAGAACATTAATAAAAAGCATAATACTCATATAAATATTGTGACAAAAAATTTGCAATTCCATTGAGTTAAAATCTTGCCTTTAACTATATCGATATATAATTTTATAAGATATAGGAACTGATAGTAAAAAAAATAGAAATTAATTATTGTAGTCAAACTAAATATGAAAATTACACTAAAAAAAGTATAACTAAATATTTAACGTAAAAAAACTTTCTTTGCACAAGTGAATGTTTGATTTTATAATTATAAAAATATGAAAATAACATTAATATTTGAGTTTATAATTTTTTTTCTAGTGAAAAAGTTATAAAGTTATAAAGTTTTATTTTTTATTATTTGATTTTTCTAACTAAGTTATGTTGAATTGTAATATCATTATCAATAATTTAGATTATATTATGTTATGAATACTCTAATTTTGGAGCAAATTGTTTTTCACACATATATAGATAGGTTCTTTTTAAACAAATGTTTATTTAAATTCATATTTTTATATAACATTTTTTACTTTTAAAAAATTAGCCCAGGAATTAATCCTCTTTTTTATCAGCCCAGGAATTAATCCTTACCCATACATTTTTTTTTGTATGAATTTTTTATCCTATAAACCTCATTATCCTTACCTAGGTGGATTAAAAAAATGAATACAATTATGATGTCTATAATTTCTCCTTATCTTTTATCTCTTACACCTATACAAAAAAATAAAAAATAAAGAATGAAGTGCACAACTATAATTAGCCATAAATTTGCATATTTCAAAGTCTTGGCTATGCTCAATGTGATATTTTCATCCTCTGATATTCGATCTTCTTTAATATAATACTATAGGTAAATTTGATTTTGTTCAGCAAAATTAAAGAAAGGGTATACAGAAAAAAAAGTTAGAAATTCAGAATATGTAGTAAGATTGCTATAGTCATCAATACTTTCTATTGAGGGGGGAAATTAATTAGAGTCTATTTTTTCTCTCCATCAAATTTCAATCCCTATAAAAATTTTCAAATATAAAACAATACTCTCTGAACAAAAGATGCAATAGTTTTTAGTCAAGGTATTTTGTTAGAAGATCATTACCCCTAGTATAGTTGAAGTGTCAAAAAAAAAAAGAAAAAAAAGTAGGCCACTTTTGGGCCACAACATCACCAGAAATTTCATCATTAATTAGAAATGAATGCTTATATGTGTTTTTAATTCTTTAAAATTAAATAAATTAATATTGTGGATTCTATTTTCAATGTAAAATACACTGTCTTGAGAGAAAAAAATATTTATTTTCGAGTAAAATTAATTCCACGGTAATATTAATTATTATTTTTGTGGGTGAATAATTTATACTAATACTATTATCAAAAACATATTTTAACTTAACGATTATAAAACTTGTAAAATTATTTTTACCTTCTAAGTTTAAAAAAGTTCACTTTAGTATCTCAAATTTTCAAAAAATATGGTTAAAATTTTTAAATGCTGAATTTGAGAATTTAAAACGACTTTTGAAAATGTATGCATTTTTAGCATTTAAAATTTAATATTTTGAGACAACAACTATGTTTTTTTTGACATTAGAACATTTTTTTAATTCAAGAGATTACAATTGAATTCACTTTAAATTTCAAGATTAAAAATATAATTAAACTTTAAGTCTGTTTAACAATTAGCAGGCGTTTGTACGAGGAAGGCGAAGGGGCATATCCGTCATTTAAAGATGAATATCCGTTGTTTTGTTTTGTCTGTCTAGAGAGAGAGGAGTGAGGCATTTTCAAAGTGCAGTCACCGTAGTGTCTTTCTCTCTCTAACTTTCTCTCTCCTCTCCACTCCGGCGAGAAGGGAAGAAAATGCAGCATTTCGTGGATTTGCAGGACAATTCGGACTTGGCTGAGACCAATTCATGGCTTTCATCCAAAGAGCACACATTAGCGTCCGGTGCGCCGCCCAATACCAATTTGGATCGCGACCTTTTCAACGACCTCGTCGATATTGTCCCTCTCGTTCAGTCACTCATCGTAAGCCCTCTAACTCTTGAACCCTTTTCCTTCTTGTTTCTTCCAAATTCTAGGTAATGCAAAAAAGAGGAAGATTTTGGAAAAGGAAACCACAACAACTTGGGAAATTATGTAACTTCCACTCTACTGTATTGGCTTGTGTGCTGAGAACATCTTGAAAGCTAGTGACTTGTGTGTGTGTGTGTGTGTTTTTTTTTTTTTTTTTTTATGGCGATCTTCTGACAATCGGTGTTCTTGAATTTATATTTAATTATGAAGTACTGTGTTTCTTAATTATGATTAGGATCGTAAAGCGAGCCGTTCGTTCACGCGGCGTGGTTCCATGATCTACACCAAGACACCTTCAAGAGAATCGTTGTCTAAAAGAGTAAGACCGGGTCACTTTTTCCCTCTTTGGTTGTTTTAATTTATTTTCAATTCTTCTTCGAAATTTCCCTTTCTATTGGGTTTTTTGTAATCTTGCTCTACATGTTCAATCTTGGAAGCAATTAGGGATTTCCTTCAGTTGGATATATTATGCAAATATTTGACATTCTCTATCATGGCACTTGCAATCAAGGCTGTTTTACTTATGGAACCTCCGTAGACCTGACTGATAGATGCAACTCGTTCACTAATATAAAAAAATATGAAAATTTTATAAATGCCATATATGCATAAAATAGGACTTTTAGTATGTAAATAATTCAACATCTCAACTTCATAATAAAGAAAAGTAGCAAATCATTATGATAAAGTATGACAGTAATTTAGTGCTAAATAAATTAAACTACATAAATAACCAAAGCAAATCATTTAAGGCCTAATAAATTATTGTAGGGTCAATGAAGGGCAAAGTATACATTTGATTTCGAACTTCTTGACTTGCTTCTTGCCTCAAGAGTTCATGTGAATTTACACAAATTTAAAGAGTTTATTCAAGTTTACTTATAAAAGAGTTTGATAGTTAGTTAACTTGTTTTGTCTACGTAGGGTAGTAAACGCCTAATAGTTAAGAGTTTTGACAACCTCGCAATGATACAGACTTAGTTTTTGTTGTTTCCCTCCTTCTGTTTAAATTCCCACTTGAATCTGTCACGTTTCAGTTGCAGTTATCAATATTGGCTGAAGCTGTGGCTGAAGCTGTACCTTATTTTGAGTCTCTGATATTACTACAAGTATCCTTCTGTGGCATGGTTTTGCCTATTCTGACTGCTTTAAGATTTATGAGTGGTTCCATGATGGAGGTTCTATATGAAAAATTGTGGAACTAAGCTATTTCCTCCTCAAGCACAGATACCATAAAAGCTCTGTATATTTCCAACTTACCACATTGGTCACTTTTTACTGCTCCTTAAATGTATGTTGTACATGTGTCCATAATCATAATACATGTACTTCTGGGAAACTTTTGTGTATGGGTTTGAATATGATAATTATTCATGTAAATGGCGACATGTTTTGAGTGACATAACAAATCTGTATTATTTTTGTCTCTTCAATCTCCTGATTTGAAACAATAATGTATTACTAGTGATACTTGGACAATTGAATATGAAATTTAATAATTTTCGATCCTTTTTATGTTATGAAAAATATTTGTGCTTGTTGACTGTTTTTTTTTTTTTTTTTTTTTTTTTTTTT
>Ga0099824_1007820_pt1 | contig 13962 bp, 9 predicted proteins | sample SiratrowhiteBW_FD_76837 | JGI IMG/M metagenome (GOLD analysis project Ga0099824, IMG submission 76837) | Root nodule microbial communities of legume samples collected from California, USA - Siratro white BW | ecosystem: Host-associated > Plants > Roots > Nodule | place: USA: California... | reverse complement strand
CAAAGCCTTGGGATTGTTCAACATAGATTTCTTCTTGTAAGAAACCATTTAAAAAAAATTGATTTAAAATCAAGTTGACAAACTTTCCAATTCTTTTGAGCAGCTACAGCAAGCAACAATCTCATGGTGTCTAATCGAGCAACCGCTGCAAACGTATTTGAGTAGTCTACACCAAAAATTTGTGCATAACCTTGCACCACGAGTCTTGCCTTGTGTTTGTTGATAGAACCTTCAGCATTTAACTTAGTTCTATACACCCACTTAACCCAAATTACTTTTCTAACATGAGGGTTTTCCCCAATTAGCCAACTTTCATTTGACTCACTACTCAAGAAACAAGTAGTCACAAACAGTCGGTCCTCCTCCTCTTGATCGGCAATTTGAGCTCCTTCATCATCGTGTTAATTTTTGTTTTTACAAATTACAGCTTCATGCCCCATCTGGTTGCACTTGCAGCATTTTGCCTCTGGTATTCTCCAACATTTGAAGGGTGGATGCCCTTTTTTGCCACAACCTTGACACGGTGGATACGTTTTCTTTCCTCCCTTGCCCCTAATTTGATTGTTTGCTAGACTTTCATTGCTTGAGGCTAAGTTTTTCTCAGCTTCATGATGCTTGGCTAGCAAATCACCTTTGACAATACGATCTTATCTCATCAACCTTTGTTGTGCTTGGGCCTACAAGACGTATAGCACTTTTGCTAAAGATCTCAGATAGATCCTTTTAGTTCTCCAATGAAGCTACAGATCCTTCGTACCTCTCTGGCATAGTTACCAAAATTTTCTCAACAATTATAAAACCTGCAAAATCACTTCCCAACAACTTTATCTTGTTGTCAATATCCAACAATTTGTCTAGGTATTCCTTGATTATATTAGACTCTTTCATTCTGAAGTTCAAACTCTCTCATTAAGCACCTGCATGCTTCGAATTTCTCATCTCGAGCTTATTGTGTCTTTAGATAATTCCAAATTTTTTTTGCCGAATTGAGAGTCATGATCCTAGTAAAAATGATTGTACAGACCCTAACAAAAAGGCATTAACTTGCCTTTGCTTTTCGGGTTTTTTTCTCCTTATGATGCTTGATTTGGGCCATGGTGGTTTGTCTAGCAGTGGAAGGATTTCATCATCCTCTTCTACACCCCAAAGATCCAAAGCCTCTAGGTAAGCCTCCATTTTGACATCCTAGTAGTTTTCTTCATCAAAGGCTGTAGGTGCAACTTGAGAGAAATTTGAATCAACATCCATTTTCACATGTCCATAAGAAAACAGCTCACAATACCAATACCAATAACAATTGTTTTTTACAAAATAAAGGTAGATGGCAAAATAGAGGGAATAATATACTGAAAGAAGAAAATATATGAATTGAAATGAAATAGATCTATTATTTTGCCTCTCTGCCGCCAATATCAATACATTTATATTATTTGCAGTAGTAAAAAAATTGACTTAAATACTTTCTCTTAAAGTTTAGGAACAGTTACTTTGACTAGAAAGACTTATTCAACAACGGAAACAAAAAAACAAATAAAGATGCCTCGTGCAGTCTAAAACAAATATCTAACACAAGGTGTTTAGTACCTAAATAACTAAGTCATGAGAGTTGTAATATTAGGGCTTTCAATTTGCTGAGAAAGACAACATAGGAACTTAACAAAGAGAAAGATCAGCACATATAATCAAAAGAGAGAAACAGATCTTTTTAAGGTTCTAAACAATAACACAAATGGGTAAGAAATGGTTCGAAGTATCTAGACCATAGATTCAAAATTAATGCATCTGGAATTGAAGTACTTCAACAAGTGGAACTCAATCAAAATTTCAACGGTCAAGGTTCTCTGTCATTCAAATTTTCAGATCCAACAATTGCCAGTACCAAGCCTATTTAAACGGATAATTCTCTATGTGTATAGGGAAAAACCCACATGCAACAAGGGCAGATGATGGGAACACCTAAAAGAACACCAGAGATCGAAAACAGTGAAAGACACACAATTTACTATATCTAATAAAGATTACAAGTTTTTTAGAGTAACTTGAAAAACCTCTCCAAGTAGTGCATCATTCTACAAGCCTATTTCTCTTAGTCAAACATTACAAGTAATGATAATCACTTTATCGCTCATAAGAGACTATGTCAATCTTAGAATCGCGTGTTCCTTCTGTTTGGGTGCATAACATGAATATTGGTGGGGTGGGGTAGCTACATTCATGAATATGAAGTGGTAGACATTAAGTGCCCCAGCTTCCCAGTATCCGGTTAAAACTGCAATCTCCTTCATCTAAAGATAAATGTAGACTTCTCATAAGCCAAAGATTAGATTCCAGAACATAATACTTCAGAATGCATCGGAAAGAAATCTCCCACTTTTGTTAACGTTTAGAAACTTAAATTGATTTTCTCAAAAACATGGAAATTCAAATTTGGTTTAAAATACAATTCTATTTTCATCTCTAAAGCTTGACCATTTTCTCAATATAATCCAAAATCCAAACGCAAAAGAACCATCCTTTGCGAATAGTCTGATGCCCGGTCCTCGCCAAGTCCCATGTTGCCCACCCACTCCCCATTTTTACATTCTTCCAGGTGATGCTTGGATATTCTCTGGCTCAGAGACAAAGGAAAATAAAGTTTTCTGATCATGAACAGATCACCCTCATTTACTCCCAGTTAATTTGAATCTTCTTCATGTGTAACCAAAACAAGTGTAAATGGTTTTAATGAGGAAGATCTAAAACACTGGACTTTTCTTTTCAACAAAAGAGAGACAATATCTTATATATACATTTACAAGTTGTAAATTTTTGATTTACAGAGAACATCTACCTTCTCGATCTTTTGTAGTATAATGGATGCACGGTCAAAGAATGGAACAAGCAATTTCAAGTTTCGTGCGTACAAGTCCCTACCTGTATTACCATGCATCATATAGCTTCAGTTGATTGAACACTATTCAAAGTGATGTTTTCTTTTTTCTGTAACAACAATGAGTAACTGATGAAAAGTAAGCAGAAGAAGAGAAGACCGGCCAAGCCAAGCACAGAGGGAAGAGTAGCATACAAGTAGTTGTAGGTAAAAGGCAAGAATTCTTACCACGAAATTTAATAGTTGGGTCTTCAAAGATACAGTTCTCAGAATAAATTGAAGAAGTGAAGTTCCCTAGTTGCCAAACAAAAGTGAGAAATGCGTCCATTAATTTAAGCCGTATAATTCATATCTGCAAGCACGATTCTGCTTGCGAAAATTTAGAGACAGATATCATACCAGGAAAACAAAACTGATGTCATTATCGCAACAATAAAATAAACGGAAGTAAAAAAAACATTAGCCATAAGATACTAAACAGGGAAAGATAATGTTAAGAATTATCACCTAAGACTACTTTATATTGAGAATGCATAACTACTACAAAAGAAACTTGTAACAAAAATGTTTGCTAAAGAGAAAAATGAAAGAATGTTACCTGTTACGAAATAAGCGTTGTCGTAATCAGATTTGATGATACTTAGAACATCATCGACGGTTGAAATTGGGAATTCATCTCTCTGTTTCTCAAAGCTGCATATAAATAAGTGAAAATGAGTAATTAGTACATATGTAGATGATGGTAAGTAAATGAGGTTCGAGATTGAGTAGGCATAGACACCTTGATTCATCAGAAGGAGAGAAAAGCCTCAAGAGCTCAGTCACTCCACTCACCACTATTTTCAATATCTGAGGGGTTTCACTTTCTCTTTCTTTGTTCATACTTGCATAAGTCTTCATGCTTTTAGACATGTTAGTGTTTGAGCACCTTTGGACGCTGTGATTCCTTCGAAACTGCGATTGCAGCGTCACAACATAAATATATATAATTAGATTAGATTTGTTATGATGTAGTAATAGTGGTACCTGGTTGCGTGAAGGTAGTAGAGGTGTTCCACTGAAGCACCATAGTTTTGCCATTTCCAAAGACACGTACACCATTGTCATTCATATCAAACCATCACTCGTTCATTTTAAGGCTGTCTTCCTCGGTTTCAAGCTCCTTAGTTTTCTCTGTCGGAACACCAACCTAAAATTCGCTAAATTATTTGTGTGGCCAAGGCTTCTCTCAGTCTCTACGGTATTTGAGTTCTCAATTGCTCACTGCATCAAATCAACCGCACCTCAACTTTAGCCCCACCAAACTACTCCACTGCTCCACCTGTTTTATGTTTATTTTTGAGTTAAATTTATATCCCAAAGTATCACCAATTTTTTTTAATTCAATATTTGTGTAAATATAGTTTCTAGCATTAGTGCATATGAATTAAGTGTGAAAGTTTTTATCCTCAACCTATTAAGGTAGGTATAATTGTTAAATTAATTAACTTATGTATATATAAATTTTTAATCGAATAAAACGTTTTATCGTTTGATGTTCTATTTTATCGTATACTAAACATTATAATTTCTCCGTTCGATATCCGGACACATACTTTCTCCGGCTCCATACTTTCTGCATGCACCTCCATATATTTTGGAAAATGACCATTATATTTTTGATAAAAAATTAAATATATTCTACAACTCTTAATTTCTCTATATTTTAAATTGTAAAATTCAAAATAAAACATTATATTTCAAATTATATAATAATAAGTTAATTAAATTTTTCATAATATAAGTTTTTAAGTTGTTTTCAAAGGGTTATGTATAATCTAAAAATCTTTAAGATTTAGAAATCTAGAATAACAATTTTATATAAGTTATACAATAAATGATCTGAAAGATAATTGTGACATTCCGATCATACCATTCATAATTATAATGAATTGATTTTCAAATTGCATTATCTTAAAGGACATTCTACTAAAAGAATTTCACATTATGCAATTTATAAATTATTTCCAAAACAAATAAACCAAAAGTATAATTATGAATTCTAAATTGTATAATTCGTAAATATATTTTAAATTACATAGTTTAAAATATAACATATTATAGAATTTAAAATATATTTTTAAATTCAAAAATACATTTTAAATTATATAATTTAGAATTTTTCTATATAGATAATTAAACTTTTTTCACACTGTCCAGAGGTGAAAAAAGAAATCATGGGGTTACGGAAAGAGTCTTTTCATTGAGTATGGTTCGCTAGTCTTCGGTAAGTATATGGTTTGCTAGTAGGACGAGTTCTTCCTACACCCTAATACGTTCTTCCTGCACTCTAATAAAAATTTAATGACACAATTGTTCTTATAAAAATTAATGAGAACCGGATGACACCCCATTCGGTTGTCATTTGAAAAAAATTAACAACCGGATGAACAGGCCATCTAGTTATCACTTGAAAGAAAATGACAACCGGATGGCCTGCTTATCCGGTTGTCAATTTTTTTTTCAAATGACAACCAGATGGGGTGTCATCCGATTCTCATTTCTAAATCAAAATGATAACCGGATGAAACCCATCCGGTTCTCATAGTCCAAATCGAAAAATTAATCTGTTCACCGTCAAGAACGCCCCAAATCCCAAATCAAGACATGACCATCATAAATTTCTTTCTCAATTGCCTTTATCCCCTTGACATTGCCAGCCTTGGAATAACAATGGAGTAATCGTGAATATGAAGTCTCATTAGGCTTGAAGCCCTTACTTAAAGTCTCATTTGGGATTTGGGACGTTCTTGACAGTGAACGGATTAATTTTTCGATTTGGACTATGAGAACCGGATGGGTTTCATTCGGTTATCATTTTGATTTGGAAATGAGAACCGAATGACACCCCCATCCGGTTATCATTTGAAAAAAAAACTAACAACTGGATGAGCAGACCATCCGATTGTTATTTGAAAAAAAAAAGAATAACAACCAGATAGGGATAGGATGTCACGATTCTCATTAATTTCCATAAAAACAATTATGGTATTAAAAATTTTTATTAAGGTACAGGAAGAACGTATTAGGGTGCAGGAAGAACTCGTCTGCTAGTAATAGTGTATGGGAGAGCAAGAAACCTGCTATTTTCGGAAATAAATGTCAGTATGTTCAAGAAATTCTACAAGAAATTCAGGGATAATAATAGATATTCACATGAAGATATAGTATTTAATAAAAAATATTAATTGGCTTATAAAAAAACAGGTAATCGATTCTTCGAAGGCAATAACATAATTCGTATAGCTATTATTCATGTAACAATGACTGCATGCAACAGCAATTGATCGACATCGGATATTAGAACTATAAACTACACTTCGAAACAATTATTTCTGTAATTACTTTTTCGATTGAATATACATTCTAAAATGTTGCAAGCGAAAAGAACAAACTTGCTTCACCTCAAATTAAATACCCCATACGGAAATTTCTCATACTAGGCTCAATTCATCATTGGTATTTGTAAATTGTACGTTGTCTTTGAATTCAGCATCAAGCTCCTTCCGCAATGCCACTAATCCTTCCCCCGCATTACAGATATAGGCCGAAGCTTGTCTGCCAGACAAAGTTGCACCTTCCATGCTGTCTATGTAGTCCTGAAAAAAGAAACAAAGAAAAAATCACAGCCATGTAAGTAAATAAATAATAAAAGTGAGTAGTATCAATGCAAGTTACATTTCACTACTGCATGAAACTGGAATAAACATATTGCAATTGCAGGGCTAATATTGTAAGAGCTCACTAAAATTTTGGCATGGAATCGAAGTAAAATACAGTTAATGGATAAAAAAGGTTGAACACAAATTTGGAAGGAAAGGTTAAATTAGTTCAGTAAATTTGACCAAGTTATATCTCATACGTGTGGTGTGGGCGTGCATGGTAAAAGCACATACTGATCTCTATTGAAAAAGCATGTACACTGTATGAATATTTTATTGTTGTATACTCGTACAGTTTTCCACAGACCAATTTACTAAGTTAGGAGTGAAAGCTTTTTTTTAATCAGCTAAAAGTATTTTGTATATAAGGAGTATTTGGAGTGCTCCATTTTTGTAAACAAATAGGAAATGTCTATTGTCTTTACCACTTTCCACGCGTCAATTGTCACTTCTATTCAAATGATTTTTATCTAAAATATCCTTTTTCTTTGTTTATCAAACTATTAACTGAACAAGAATGCCAATAAATTCATATGAGTGGCAAAAGACACCAAGAATGTTTTTTAATCCACAATCCAGAAACTGAAATAGGAAGAAGAAAATACACTATTTCTTGATAGATGTCGGTACCACAACACAAGTTATCCCATTCAAACAAATATAGCAGCAGAAATTTATTGCAGTGTCATAAAAGCCACTTCACTTTCTAAACTTTTTCCCAAGGTTATACCAGAAGCCCAGGGGGCTATATAAGTATTTGTAGGTAACTGACTGCTGTAGGATGACATGAAGAGGCAAAAAGCATCTCCATACCATGAAATATTTAAGGTTTATATTATATGCGTAGAAGAACAAACTATATGAAAGTAAAGAAAGTGTACCTGTTTTGTGTAAGAGCCAGCAAGAAAGAAATTCTTCACTGGTGTCAATTGATCTGGTCTAAATGGATCTTGGCCAGGTCCCTCGCGGTAAAGAGATTGGCCAATTTTAACAACAGAAGACCAAGTCACTTCCAAACCTTGAGATGATGGAAACAGTGCCAAAACCTAGTAAAAGTTTTGAAAATCAATATAATGACAAGAGAATTGAATGCCTACCATTGACTTAGAAACACCTAAAATAAAGTACAAAAAGAAACATGTGACGTGGCTTATGATAGAAATAATATAAAATGATATGTTGATGATTAGAGAACAATTCAATCAGGCATCAAATTAGCAGCATGAACAAATATACACCAAATAAACAAGTACAAATTCAATTTCGAGATACATTGAAAGGATTGCTTGTAATTATGTGTTGTGTGATCAATGCAAGACCTCTTGAGAGAGTTAGACATTTTAGTAGTCGTATGAGAAGGGTAGCTCAGATCACAAGGTCGCATCTGTTGAGTCATTCGAGGGAGGATATGCCAAAGAAATTCAGGACCAATGAGTCAAACCATAGAAGGAACTATGACACCAACTCCAACTCAAAACTTTGTGAGTCTTCTTTTTTATATGTTGATCAACTTTTTCATTTTTACTCAATGTGGAACTCAAACTCACACCTGTATTCCTAATGTCAAAGATCAGCATGATAGCTGCTAGAGAGAAAAAAATTACTCAGGGCGTTGCAGCTACTGCAGAGCAAAAATTAACTGCTCAAAGAGCACAGCAGTTGTTTGGGAGCAAAAATGCTCATACAGTACAACGGTTGCTAGACAAAAAGAATGCTTAGAGGGTGCAGTCAGTCGCTGCTGGAGAACAAAAGTGTTTAAAAGGTGCAGTGGCTGCCGAAGAGCAGAAAATGCTCTGAGAATGCAGCAGCTGCCACAAAGCAAAACATGCTTTGAGAGTGGAGCAGCTACTGGAGAACAAAAATGCTTGGAGAAGCGGCAATTTTTGGGGAGCAGAAGTGCTCAGGGTGGAGCAGCTGCCAGAGATCAAGAAAATACTCAGAGGGTGCAGTGGCTACCGAAGAGCATAAGATGTTACAATGGTATTGTTTACCCAATAGAGAAAGTCAAAGTGAGAAAGTTGGCGCTAGTGCTTCTAGCGAAAAAGTCATGGTCTAGTAGCTGATTAGTGACAAAACAGGTCACCGAGGATGATACCATATTGAAAGGATTGCTTTTAATTATGTGCTGTGTAATTGAAAGGTGACTGTAATCAAATCATATCTTTAACAATAGCAGTTGAAGTTGAATGCTTAATTATCAAAATAAATCAACACACGGTAAAACACTCCATCATAAGCTTCTCGCTTTTGATGCACATATTTCAAGACACTAATAAATCAACGGTGAAAATATCAAAAACCAGAATAAGAGAAATATAATTGCTTTTTAACCAACCTGTTTTGCTACCCTTGCAATGATTTCATCATTTGGTAAGCCCATGTATGGATCTCCTGGCGTCAGAACACATCTGACAAAGATATTAGCGTTATATACTTAGAAGGTCAATACTAAATCAAATACTATATGCATGTTGATGATCCATGAGATATTACTCATTAGGCTTCATTAGTGGGTTTTGGTTTGGTCCCCCTACTTTTGTATTTCGTTTCTCTTTTAATTGTATTAAGAATGTTGTATATGTTCGGTACAGGTTGTAGTGCTAACCTGGTGTAATATTCCAAGTTGTATAGTGATACAATAGCATTCTTTTGATTAAAAACAAGCTGATAATGTATTTCTAGCCATGGAACCAGAAGCAATTTATGAAGCAATGGGAACATTAAGATCTTAAAATATAGTCCAATTTTTTAATATTCCTTCAACTGTAAGTTGTTTTATCGATCCATGTATATAATCATGATTATGCTGACTACAGAATATTCAAGCAAGTCACTTAAAATCCTTCTTAAAATTCATGTTCCAGTTAGTTAATGAACTGATGAGTGAAAGTGAAAAATTAGAACTCTGAAATTACAAACACTTACTGGAGCAATGATCCTTGTCCCTCAATGTAATAATCTTCCGGAGATGAAAGTGCCAGGTCTGCAAAGCAAGAAAAATCTGCATCCGGTGTATAGAGAAGATTATCCAAGCCAACAGCTTTCGTCAGTTGCCTGCCCTCCAGATTGTAAGGGTGCATGAACAAGTTCAACAATGATGATCAACATTAAAATATTTCAATCTTTATTGTCAAATAAAAGTATCTCACTCTATAGTTTCTATATGGACCCTAAAATTCAGAGAATTACCTTGACTTTTCTAGATCCTGCAACTCTGTAACCCAACCATTGTATCTTAGCTGCACTGTAACTACAGGAACTCCAACTAGTTCATATATGTTATCGAAAAACTTATGTTCCCTCCATTCCGATGGAATTAATCTCTTAATTCCGGGAACATCACAAGCTGGCATCACGTAAATGACAGTAAGGCATTATTGAAGATTATTGGCAAAATAAGGAATGATACAAAATCCAAGGAAAAGTAATCTACAAACCAGCAACATAAGCATCAGCTTTCACAATTTTCTTCTCAGAAGCCTATGAAAATAAATGTTAACAAGGTATTAACTATAAAGATTTTGAAATGTCACTTGTATTCTAACCAAGCATGTAAAGATTTCAAACAAGAAAGCAGATATCACCTTTGACATGGAAAGCCCTGTAACATAAATACTCCCATCAGCAGTTTTGTCATAAAGTAGTTCTCTGCATCCCCACCTAAGATGGAACCTGTTCCAGCAGCGTATGAGGATATAAACATGAAGAAATTTGGATAGTTATGGTGGATATATTCTCCTATCTAAAACTATACCTGCCCCCTCTATCCGTGATGTACTTCCTTATGGGACCACTCAGATAAACGTCTGGTGAACCCTTCAGCATTCGCAAAAGGGAAGCCTCAGTCTTTGTGGCAAACAATGCAAATATGGTAAGCATACAGCGGGCACTGATATTATCGCAATCAATAAAGCCAAGGGCATAGGCAACTGGATCCCACATTTTTTGAATACTCATGCGCGTGCCACCTTTGGATAAAAACCAATCTGAAAAACTAATCTGTAACAAAAGCACAAATTGGTTGAAAGAACAAGTTTGGACATTGAGAAAGATGACAGACAAACAAAATCAATACAAAGAGAAACAGTAAACTTAGATTCCAGGGAATTGAGTATTGAAATTTTACTTTTTTTGGTATACACAGAACCTTTACAATTACTCCTATTGTATGTGTGTGCATGTATGTCTATGCTGAGTGGAAGAGCATGTTTAAGAACACAAAGAAACTGGGGGCACAGACAATCAGGAAGCGTTATTCGGAAATAGAGCAAAAAATAATGAATCTTCTTACACTATCCAAATTCCTTATGTCCCTCAGTGCACCATCTGGATCAACAAGAGCTCTGACAACTGGACTCAGTGCAAGAGCCACGGCATTTCTAGCCTTATCATAGGTCTGTTCATGAACAACATGTGAAGTTAGGTACAATGATAGTCCCACTGAGAAGAATCAAATGAACAAATATATATTTTTGGGGATTCAAATATATTATTTTCTAGTTCTGCATAATACTGATTAGTGATGACCAAGGCATGTAATTTAAACAAACATGATAATAGAATAAATAATGTGATTACATTAAGCTGATTTGTGGTCAAAAATGCCCTTATCCCGTGTATTGGTGCTCCAACTGGGAAGCGAAAATCTAGTTCTGCGCAACCAAACTATAGTTATGAACAATGCTCTAGTGGAAATTGTGGAGAGGAAAAATAATGAACAAAAATGAAGCAATGTATTGTAGCACAAAATATACCTCCAATTTGACCTCCTTTGTTAACAAAAGTGTGAGTGTGATCCTTTACGAGTAGATTGTTATGTGCACCCACCTAATCATCCAAGCATTGAAGAAGTGACAAACAAACAAATGTACACAAAAATTAAAGTGACAGTACATGTTTCATGGCGAAAAAAGAGGGAGGAAGAATCCAGTTTTTAGAGATGAAGAAGACTATTTATGCACTATGACTGCAAGTGAAAACAGCTTACCTTCCTCATCAATCGGAAAAGATTGTTGTAGCAACCAAAGAAAACATGCAATCCCATTTCAATGTGATTCCCATCTTTGTCAACAAAGGAACCAACTTTGCCACCAATAAAAGACCTTGACTCATATATATCCACCTGAATGATAGAATTTTGAAGAAAACGTATAAAAAAAATAAAATAAAACACATCAACTGTAATAACCCAACGCACTCAACACCTAAATTATAAAATCAAACAAACCGAACAACGATCGAGGAACAATTCCCTTTTGCTTCAGAAGTAAATTTACGACATAATATACCACAACATCCAATATCAAAATATCAGAATTAAGAGAGAAACAGAGGGAGAAGGAGCCAAACCTCGTGACCTTGATCCAAGAGTTCCACTGCAGTAGACATGCCAGCGAGCCCAGCGCCAACAATAGCCACTTTCAGCTTAGGCCCTCGATAATGTTCAGGTTCCGGCGGAAACAGCCCTTTTGGTGCTGCAAAGTCAAAATTACAGTTCAACAAAAAATCATAACCCAGCCTTCAATTTCCCTTTCCCACAGCACTCCACAAATGAAAATTATTACACAAAAAAAAATAAAAAAAATAAACAGAACTAAGATAAGTGTAGCATCGAAAATTGAATTAGGATTCCACGGGGAAAATACAAACCGTTAACGCTCATGTCGGAAACTTTATCATCTAAGGAGCAACGAACCCGACACCTGTGGGTCTTCGAGAAACGGGTAGTGAAGGGGGAAAAGAAGGCTGTAGAGTCTCCTCCTCGAGTTGCGGAGAAGGAAGTAACCGAACATTGAATGAGAGACGCCATGGCCATAAGCGTAAACACAAAGACAACAACCGACTTTGTCGCAGAGGATGGTAGGTACGAGGTTGTGGTGTGTTTTGTGTGTGAAGCAAATTGGGGGAATCTGGAGCCGTAGGCTGAAGGAGATGCTGGAATGGAAAATTTGTCTTGTAGTAGAGAGGATCCAAGATTGTGAGTGATGATCACACGCAAATTAGAGGATGTACAAAGTATTATTAATTAAAATAATAAATATCGATGAAGATAATAATAAAAATAACAATAGAAGGAATGTGTTGTTGCCTTTGCCTATTCTACTGGAAATTGGAGAATGGAAGTGCCTTTGCCACTTTCAGTTGGCAATGGATAACGGACCAATGCACCTCCTCTGGACACACTCACACTTTTTGACTCTTTTGGAACATCAGTTTTTTAATTTTTTAATTTTTTTATTTATCTTTTCCCTCCTTATTTTCGCCTAAGACATGTCTTACGTGTCAGTTATTGGTGGTCTTTAACATTTTCTATCCACCACCCACGGTAGGTCCACGTTATTCTTTCCCCTTCGTTTTTCTGACTCTACATCCACCATTTTCCTAGAAAAAAACACCCTCAACTTTGGTTACGTAATATATTTTAAGGGAAACAAATTTCGTTATGGATATAATACTACACGATTATTTATAAAATTATTAATTTAAAGAGTTTTCAGAGACCTTATTCTATTTTTATCTCTTACATTTCTCCCATTTTTCGAAAGTAATTGATGTAATTATTTAATATATAATTATGAAATTTATTTAATGAAAGTACGCGTGTAACTAGTATGCATGATTTAATTTTATTAAATTCGATATAATTATTAATTATTTTGGAAAGTTTTTATTAATGTAGTTAAATTAATTACTAAATATACATAATTAAATTAATTACCTACATTTACTTCATTAAATGTTATTGAAACATTACATTTTATTGATATAATACATAAATATATTTATTTATTATGATCATTGTTAGAATAAATTAACCTTTAATGGTTTTGATTTTCAAACAAAGAAGCATGATGTTCTCTCGATAATAATACTATGACTTCGTCTCATGAAATGATGGTAAAATGTAGTGCTTTGTGTTATGCTATGTTTTAAGTATGCACTGACAATTGTAAAGGTAAACCAAGTCTATATCTATATTTGAGTAAAACATAATATTTGAACATATATATCTTAGAAAATAAATAAATATATTATATAACGTGACTCATATAGAAATATTATTATGGATTTAATGGTAATCAATTTGATGAACATTGATTATATAAATAAATTAAGATTTTATCTTTGTATACAATTAATCATCAAAAGAGTATGTGAGAAGAAAGTGACTAACAGAAGGAAATTGAAATACAAGAGGTAGATTAAAGTTTAATGGATTGGATTTATCAGAAATCAAAATAAGTCTCTTTTAATATTTTATATTATCTGAAAATCATATATTTTAAGATTATGTGAAATATCTATAATTGATTATTTTTAATTATAATTAAACTTATATGTGGTATCAAATCACGGTTCGAATTTGTGATTATTTATTATTGATATTTTTTT